>Ga0207854_1000015_pt1 | contig 104331 bp, 115 predicted proteins | sample LuqExpMetagenom7_FD_187765 | JGI IMG/M metagenome (GOLD analysis project Ga0207854, IMG submission 187765) | Tropical forest soil microbial communities from Luquillo Experimental Forest, Puerto Rico - Sample 7 (SPAdes) | ecosystem: Environmental > Terrestrial > Soil > Tropical forest ...
AGCGCTGCGCTCCCTCACCCAATCCCTCTCCCGGAGGGAGAGGGCAAGGCATGCTCTCCTCCTCTGGGGGAGAGATAGAGAGAGGGCTGCCTCCTCAGGACCTTCTGCGGGTGCGACGATCTGACCATTTTTGAACAACCTCAGTTTTCAACAATCAGTTAGTAACTTCCTGTTACGTTTATATCCCTATCTATCAAGGAGGATTGAAGCGGAAATGGCAAAAATCAACGACAACTACCTGAAACTGAAAGCAGGCTACCTGTTCCCGGAGATCGGCCGCCGCGTGCGCGCCTTTGCCGAGGCCAACCCGACCGCCAAGGTGATCCGCCTGGGCATCGGCGACGTCACCCGTCCCCTGGCCCCGGCCGTGATCAAGGCCTTCCACGACGCCGTGGACGACCTGGCGACCATCGACAACTTCGCCGGCTACGGCCCGGAGCAGGGGTACGACTGGCTGATCAACGCCATCATCGAAAAATCCTACAAGCCGCTGGGGGTCAGTCTCAAGACGGACGAGATGTTCATCTCCGACGGTTCCAAGTGCGACTGCGCCAACATCCTGGACATCTTCGCCCTGGATAACGTGGTGGCCATCGGCGACCCGGTCTACCCGGTCTACAACGACACCAACGTCATGATCGGCCGCACCGGCGAGGCCGACGACAAGGGATACTACCAGAATGTCGTCTACCTGCCCTGCAACGAGGCCAACGGCTTCATCCCGGCCCTGCCGACCCAAAAGGTGGACATCATCTACCTCTGCTTCCCCAACAACCCGACCGGCGTGGTGGCGTCCCGGGCTGAGCTGAAGAAGTGGGTCGATTACGCCCTTGCCAATGATGCGGTGATCTTCTTCGACGCCGCCTACGAGGCCTTTATCACCGATCCCGCTATCCCCCACTCCATCTACGAGATCGAGGGGGCCAAGCGGTGCGCCATCGAGTTCCGCTCCTTCTCCAAGACCGCTGGTTTCACCGGCGTGCGTTGCGGCCTGGTGGTCGTGCCGGAGGAGGTCATGGGCACCACCGCGACCGGCGAGAAGTACAGCTTCAACAAGCTCTGGCTGCGCCGCACCACCACCAAGTTCAACGGCGCCTCCTACCCGGTGCAGCGGGCAGCCGCCGCGGTCTACAGCGACGAGGGGTGGCCCCAGGTCAAGGAGACCATCGATTACTACATGGAGAACGCCCGCATCATCCGCGAAGGTCTGGCCGCCGCGGGGCTCACGGTCTACGGCGGGGTCAACGCCCCCTACATCTGGCTCAAGGTGCCGGCCGGCATGACCAGTTGGGACTTCTTCGACAAGCTTTTGAACGAGGCCAACGTGGTCGGGACGCCCGGCAGCGGTTTCGGCCCCAGCGGCGAAGGCTTCTTCCGGTTGTCGGCCTTCGGGAACCGGGAGAACGTGATTGAAGCGGTGGAGAGGATCAAGAAAAACCTGAAGTAGGATTGAGGAGGGGCGCTGATTGCAGCGCCCTTCGTTTTGTCTGATAAATATTGTTACAATTGATCTCAAATGCTTGGCATGAGTATTTACAAAAATGTACATACATGGTATGGGTAGGTCATGGTCTTTGAGTGGGATCATAACAAAAACAGGGCTAACAAAACAAAGCACAAAGTCAGCTTTGAAACAGCTCTGTTGGTGTTCTTTGATGAGTTTCAGCGAACACTCTTTGACAGGACGGAAAAGGGAGAAGATCGCTGGCACACGATAGGGAGGGCCGGAGGGGTTGTGCTTCTGCTGGTTGTTCACACCTCCAGAAATGAGGATGGAGAAGAAGTCGTTCGCATCATCTCCGCCCGCCGTGCAACCAGTAAAGAGAGGAATAATTATGAGCAAGGCATCTGAGCTCAAACGTGTAAAATCAACCGGCAAGGTCACTGGGGAGCAGGCGGCGGAATTGAAGGCGCTGGACGAAATGCCGGATGAGCAGATCGACCTGTCCGATATCCCTGAAATCACCGATTGGAGCGGGGCGGTTGTAGGCAAGTTCTATCGGCCCGTGAAAGAGGCGGTTACCGTCAGGCTGGATGCGGATGTTGTTCATTGGCTCAAACGAGACGGCAAGGGGTATCAGACCCGCCTCAATGCTATTTTGCGTCGAGAGATGGAACGGAGTGGTCGTAAGGCGGCTTGATAAGCTTTAGATGCTGTTCTTAAGCTGGGGCTCCATACATATTCTGAAACGACTCTTACGACCCAACCGTTGACAAAAACCCCATAGCCGTGCCATAAAGTACACCGGTAAGGAAAAGCCGCTTCTGCCTGATGAAGCGGTTTTTGTTTTGTAACGCAATGAAATCCGGAGATGTGTGTGGACAATAGAAAGCGACTTTTGATCAGAAACAAGACCATCGCCACGGGATTGATGCTCGGCGCGGCCCTGCTGTTTGTGGTGGCCCGCCTGCACAAGGGGCTGGGGGGCTGGGAGTGGGTCGCCGCTTTTGCCGAGGCGGCCATGGTGGGCGCCCTGGCAGACTGGTTCGCCGTGGTGGCGCTGTTCCGCCACCCCCTGGGGGTGCCCATCCCCCATACGGCCATCATCAGGAACAAGAAGGATGTCATCGCCGAAAACCTGGCGGGCTTTATCCGCGACAAGTTCCTGGCCGGCGATACCTTGATCGCCCGGCTGCGGGAGTACAACCCCGCCATGCACCTTGCCGGATACTTGGCGTCGCTGGACAATGCCGTAGTCCTGGCCAAAGGGGCGACCCGCGTGCTTGCCGACTCCCTTGATTTCATCCATGACGAGCGGGTGCAGTCGCTGGTGCGGGGCGCCCTGGGCAACCGGATCGAAAATTTCGATCTCTCCACGGCCGCCGGGGGGATGCTCGACGCACTCAGAAAGGACAACCGCCACCAGGTTGTTCTGGACGACCTGTTGCGCCGCTCTGCCGCGTGGCTGGCGACCGACGAGGCGCAGACCCGGCTGGCCAACGCCATCGATACCATGTGCAAGAAGGAATACCCGATCCTGGCGGCTTTCATCCCCAACCGGGACCAGTTTGCCAAAGGGGTGGGGGAAAAGGTCGCACACCGGATCAATGCGTTTATCCAGGAGGTGAACGCCGACCCCTGCCATGAGGTCCGCTACCGGTTCGATACGGCCGTGACCGAGTTCATTGCCCGGTTGAAATCCGACCCGGCATTGCGGGCCAGGATCGAGACGATCAAGGGCGAGGCGGTCCATAACCAGGCACTGGCCGATTATGCCCGGAGCCTCGGCAACGATCTGAAGGGGTGGCTGGACGACGACCTGCACCACCCCCAGTCAAAGGTGCAGGAGAAGATTGCCGCAGCGGTCGCCGGCCTCGGCGCTGCCCTGTCCGGCAACCGGGGGCTGCAGGAGTCGTTGAATGCGTACCTGGAGACCCTGATCCTGCATTACGGGGATACGCTGAGGACGGCGGTTGCCGGGCATATCTCCGGCACCATGCAACAGTGGGAAAGCGACGATTATACCAGCGAGATCGAGCTGAGCATCGGTTCCGACCTGCAGTTCATCAGGATGAACGGCACCCTGGTGGGCGGCGTGATCGGCCTGTTGCTGCATGCCGTGGCGCTGCTGCTCGGGTAGCGGTTTCGGAGGTACGATGAAAATACAAGCGGTGACGCCGGAACACCGGCCCAAGGTCTACGCCCTGTTGCAACGCGCCTTTCCCCGCAGCGACTACGAAGCCGCGCTGGTGCGGCAGCTCCACGAGAACGGCAGGGCCGTGCACGAATGGGTCTGCATCCATACCAACAAGGTCATCGCCTACATCGCCTTTTCTCCTGCCTATCACGGCAGGGAGGTCTGCGGCCTGCACCTGGCACCTATGGCCGTGGCGCCCGATTTCCAGAAGCAGGGGATAGGCGCGGAACTGCTCAGGTTCGCCCTGCGGCAGGAGGCGATCAAGAGCCAGCCCCTGTTCGTCCTGGGCGAAGCGGGCTATTACACCCGGTTCGGCTTCGAGCCGTGCAGCATGCCGGTCTGCCCGTTCGATACCAACAACGCCCATTTCCTGAGCCTGCGGAATAACACCACAGCCGGTTTTGTGGTGGGGTATGAACCCGAGTTCAAAGCCGCCGTTCCGTCGCCCCGCCCCCAGGGCAAGAAACAGCGGGCACGGTGAGCATCGGGAAGAAAACGGTTGGGCTGACGCAAATATGCTGGTAGGATTGTACCCGGAAAGAACACCGCACGGAGGATATCCATGAAACAGATCATGCTGTTACTGACGTTGCTGCTTGCCTCTGCCTCTCTGGTCATGGCGGGCAATTACAATTATGTCGAGCAGGGCCAGTTCCGCCAGTGGCTGGAACAGGGGAAGGATATGTCCATCGTCGATATCCAGGTTCCGGCGGAGTTTCGGCAGCACCACTTCAGGGGGGCGCTGGAGACCAACGCCTTTCCGGTCAAGACGCCGGACGAGAAGCTGAAACTGGACAAGATCCTCCCCGTGCTCTCGTCAAGCGGGAACGATGTGGTCGTGGTCTGCCCCCGTGGCGGCGGTGGCGCCAAAAACACCTATGACTACCTGAAGGAGAAGGGGATCAGCGAAAAGCGGATCTTCATACTCCGGGAGGGGATGCAGGGGTGGCCTCATAAAGAGTTGACCGTGAGCGACAGATGATCGCCGCCTGACGCTTTTGCCACGGGAAACGCCCTATTAACCCTGTTGGAGAACTCTTTATGGAACTGGACCTGGACGTACTGAAAAACCTGCTGAGCAAACGAGGCGACGAGATAGAGAAGAGTGTGGCCGGGACCGGCTACTTGGCAAAAACCGTCATCGGCGTCGGCACCTTTCTGCTCGACAACGAAGGCAACATCGACCTCCTGACCGCGAAACAGAAGGCCACGTTCGAAAGGTTCCTCCTGCCCCTGTTGGGCACGCCTCGCCGGTAGCCGGAAAGGGGTGCTGCCGGAGCGGCATCCACCGGCCATGGCGCGGCGCGGTGTTTAGCGAGGATACACATGGGCATTGCGAAACACCCCTCCGTCGTTACCATGCCGCACGCCGAGAGGCCGTACCCTTCCATCCTCGCCTTCCTGAGCAGAAGATTCCCCGCCATTCCCCGGCACCTGTGGGAAAAACGGATCGCGGAAGGCAAGGTCCTGGACGAGGAGGGGCGGCGGATCACCCCGGACACGGGTTATGCCCCCCTGAGACGCATCTTCTATTTCCGCGAGGTGGCTACCGAGCCGTCCATCCCCTTTACCGAAAAGATCCTGCATCTGGACGACCAGATCCTGGTCGCCTGCAAGCCCCATTTCCTTCCCGTGACCCCCGGCGGGCGGTATGTGGACGAATGCCTGTTGAGCCGGCTGCGTGCCAGCACCGGGATCGAGGACCTGGCGCCGCTGCACCGCATAGATCGGGAAACCGCCGGATTGGTGCTCTTTTCCGTCAACAGGGAGAGCAGGGGGCTCTACGGCAGCCTTTTCCTGAACGGTCTTGTGGAAAAGACCTATCAGGCGCTGTCGGTATGCCGACCCTCCCAGGAAACGGCATCGTGGGAGGTGGCGAACAGGATGGAACGCGGGGAACCGTGGTTCCGCATGAAGACAGTGCCCGGCGTTGCCAATGCCCGGTCCGCCATTCACCTGGTGGAGGTCAGGGGAACCATGGCCCGTTTTGTCCTGCACCCGCACACGGGCAAGACCCATCAGTTGCGGCTCCACATGAGCGGCCTCGGCTTCGGGATCCTGAACGACCGCTACTATCCCGAATTGCAGGCCGAGAGCGAGGATGATTTCGGAGCCCCGCTCCAGCTCGTCGCCCAAAGGCTGCGCTTCAGGGACCCCGTGAGCGGCCGGGACCGGGAGTTTGAATCCGGGCGTCCGCTGTTGTGGTAGGTAATGATTTGCCCGGTCAGCGCGGGCATGATATAGTGTAACGGCGCCTGAACCACAGGGACAACCTCCTGTGGTTTTTTTGCGGGCGCAGAATGAGAGCGTATTCCCATGAACCCGACCGCATTTTCCTCACTCCGGCTGAAAGCCCCCCTGCTCAAGAACCTGGCCTCCCTCGGTTATGCCGGGATGACGCCGGTTCAGGCCCACTCGCTGCCGCTCATCCTGGCCGGCAAGGACGTGATCGTCAAGGCCAAGACCGGCAGCGGCAAGACCGCGGCCTTCGGCATCGGCCTGTTGACCCGTCTGGATGCCGCATCGTTTCGGGTGCAGGCGTTGGTGCTCTGCCCGACCCGCGAACTGGCGGACCAGGTGGGCAAGGAGGTGCGCCGCATCGCCCGGTTCACCGACAACATCAAGATTCTGACGATATGCGGCGGCGTCCCCTTCGGTCCCCAGCTCACCTCCCTGGAGCATGGCGCCCACGTGGTGGTCGGCACCCCGGGCCGTCTGCTCGATCACCTGCGCCGCGGCAGCCTCGACCTGTCCGCCCTGCATACCCTGGTACTGGACGAGGCGGATCGCATGCTCGACATGGGATTTCAGGAGGATATCGGCGACCTGATCGCCGCAGCCCCGCCAAAGCGGCAGACCCTGCTGTTCTCCGCCACCTACCCGGAGTCCATTGCCGCCATGAGCGGGGCGATCCAGCATGAGCCGTTTGAGGTCAGTGTGGACGAGACCCATGACGAGGGGACCATCGAGCAGGTGTTTTACGAGGTGGAGCACGAACAGCGGATCGAGGCGGTGGCGCGCATTCTCGGCCATTATCGCCCGGAATCGGCCCTGGTCTTCTGCAACACCAAGCTGGAATGCCGGGACCTGGCCGATGCCCTGGCCGACAGGGGCTTTGCCGCCCTGGCCATCCACGGCGACCTGGAACAGCGGGAGCGGGACCAGGTGCTGGTCCGTTTCGCCAACCGGAGCGCCACGGTGCTGGTGGCTACCGATGTGGCCGCCCGGGGGCTGGACATCAAAGAGTTACCGGCAGTGATCAATTTCGAGCTGTCCCGCAACCCGGAAGTCCATACCCACCGTGTCGGCCGCACCGGCCGCGCCGGGGGGCAGGGGCTGGCCGTCAGCCTGACGACCGCCCGGGAGGGCCGGTTGATCGCCGCCATCGAGGATGAGCTGGGAAGCAGCATAGCCCGCGGCGACCTCGCCGCGCTGGCTCCGGCGCCGGGCAGGCCGCCGGCACCCCCCATGGTAACCCTCTGCATCGACGGTGGCCGCAAGAACAAACTACGCCCCGGGGATATCCTGGGCGCCCTGACCGGCGAGGGGGGGATTGCCGGGAGCGAGGTCGGCAGGATCGATGTGTTCGACTTCCATACCTATGTGGCGGTCGCGAGGGGCAGCGGCGATCAGGCCCTGGCCTGCCTGAGAGGCAACAGGGTCAAGGGGCGCTTCTTCAGGGTGCGGAAAACAGACTGATGGTCATGACCAACCGTCAGTTCCGCCGTTCGGGCGTCGCGGATTCGGGTAATTAATAATCCGCCCCCGGTTCCGAGTGGTGTAGTATACTAAGTCGTGGAGATATCGGCACGCGGCATGACCACGCGTGAGAGGGGAGAGAAGCTCATGTCGGATATATCCAGACAAGGTGTTTTCAGCTGGGCGGAACTTATCACCACGGACGTGGAAGGGGCCAAGCGATTCTATACCGGCCTCCTGGGCTGGACCACCGAACCGGCCCCGATCGAGGGGATGTCCTATACCCTGGCGAAAGTAGGCGAGGAACGGGTCGCCGGGATCATGTCGGTGCAGCAGTGCGAGGGGGGCGAGGTACCTCCCCATTGGGGGGTCTACATCACCGTAGACGACGTGGACGCCACCGCCCGCAAGGCCGGGGAACTGGGGGGCAAGGTGCTCATGCCCCCCACCGACATCCCGCAGGTGGGGCGGTTCTCCGTGCTCATGGACCCGCAGGGTGTGGTATTTTCGGTCATCACCTACCTGCCGATGCCGAAGTAGCGCGGCAGGTCTTCGACAGGCCGCGCCGGGCCGTTCCTTTTCCCGAGGGGTGCGGAGTGGCGGGGTCCGGTTCAAAGGGTACGCAGGAAGCAGTCTCCCGATAAGCACATTGGACTATAAGCAGTGGCTAAAGGGCAATGAAGTCGTGCAAAAACGCCTGCCTACTCGGTGCGGCTGGTGACCTCCAGCAGGTGGTAGCCGAACTGGGTCTGGACCGGGCCGAGGACCTTGCCCACCTCACCGCTGAAAACGACCTGGTCGAACTCCTTGACCATCTGCCCCGGGCCGAATTCTCCCAGAGCGCCGCCCTGCCTGCCCGAGGGACAGAGGGAATGTTCCCGCGCAACGGCCGCAAAGTCGGCACCTGCTTCAATCTTCTTCTTGAGGTCTTCGCAGACCTCCTTGTTTGCCACCAGGATGTGGCGGGCAGTGGCTCTTGCCATGGTGTACTCCTTTGTTGTGTTTGGTTTTTCCCGGAAGGGGAGAGCAGCATACCACAGTCGCGGGAAAGGGAACAGCGACTTTTGTCACACCGGGCTCCCGGCCTGAAATGCGCCGGAATTACCGGTGCGAACTAACCGCGCGGGGCACTAGAGTGCGGCCAGGAACTGCAGTATCGCCTTGTTGAACCCTGCCGGTTGTTCCAGGTTCACCAGGTGTCCGCCGCCAGGGAGGATACACAGCTCCCCAGCCGGGAGCCCCTCCGCCAGGAGGCGCGCATGTTCCACCGGCGCGGCCAGGTCCCGGGCGGCCCCGATCACCAGGGCCCGTTGGCCGATGCCGCCAAGCAGGGCGGCGTAGTCCTTCCGGTCCCGCATGGCCATAAGCGCCGCTGCCGCGCCACGCGGGTCGGTCGCTGCCATCCACGCCGTCACCTCCCTCACCAGCGCCGGGTTGTCCGTCAGGGTTTCAGGGGCGAAGAGGATGGTGCGGAACGCCTCCACCACAGGCCCGATCCCCTGGGTGAGGCACGCCTCGGCCAGGGCCGTTCGCCTGGCCTTGCCCGCGGCATCGTCGCCCGCTGCCCTCGTGGTTATGAAGAGCGGGGCCGCAACCCGATCCGGGTAGCGCTCCAGGAGGTTAAGGAGCACATAGCCCCCCAGGGACATCCCTCCCACCACCGCCTTGTCGATCCCCAGGTGATCCATGAGCGCCGCCAGGTCGTCGGCGTAGACATCCATGCTCACCGCTTCGGTGGAGAGGGCGCTTTCCCCGAGTCCCCGCAGATCCGGCGTGATGACCCGGCAGCCGGCCCTGGCCAGCGCTTCGGCCTGGGGCCGCCACATCTTCCGGCAGAGCGGGAAACCGTGGATGAGGACCAGGGGAAGACCTTCGCCCCTGTCGCCATAAGCCAGGATGTTATCGTTGATGGTCGCTTTCATAGCTCCTCCTCTTTCGATGCCTGCCCACTTCGTGGATAGTCGATTGTAACCCCGGAACGGGCTGATATAAAGGCAATTTATGAAGAGAGGGCCGCGTGGGGATCTACCGCTGAAGAGTGGAAGGACCGGGACAGGCCGCGAGCCGCGCAAATTTTTTCCTTCATGGCCGCAAAAAGATGTAAAATAAAAGATCAGGAAAGCTCCCGAAGCGCGGGAGAAATGAAAAACGACGGATTCCAGCCACGACCCGTGTCATATTCAGGATCAAATATCTTGCATTCCCTTCACCGTGCCTGCGTTAAAAACGTACTGTTCCCGGTCCTCCTGGCCGTTTCCCTGGTCCTGAACCTGGCGGTTGCCACGCCTGCCCAGGAGATCGCCACCTATCCCCTTCTGGCGTCCGGCTACTCCTCCATCAAGGTCTTTGACCGCCAGGGGCGGTTTGTGGGCAGGCTCCTGCCGGAAAAACGCTACTGGGTCCCCATCGAGCGCATCCCCGTGTTCCTGCAAAAGGCGGTGGTGGCCGTCGAGGACGCCCGTTTCTATGAGCATGGGGGGATCGATATCCGGGGTATCGCCCGGGCCCTGGTGAAGGACGTGGTCAAGGGGAAGATGGCGGAGGGCGGTTCGACCATCACCCAGCAGTTGATCAAGAATCGATACCTGTCCGGCGCGAAGACCCTCGAACGGAAACTCGATGAAGCCCGCATGGCCATTGATTTTGAAAAGAAATACACCAAGAGGCAGATCCTGGAGATGTATTTCAACGAAATCTATTACGGGAACGGGGCTTGGGGCATCGCCCAGGCGGCCCGCATCTATTTCGACAAAAACCCGGAGGATATGACCGACGCCGAGTGCGCCCTGCTGGCCGGCGTACCCAAGAATCCGGGCCGCTACAACCCGCTGGGAAAAGCGGCCAGCGTCACGCAGCGTCGGGATGTGGTCCTCAAGCGGATGGTGGAACTGAACATAATCTCGCCCCGGCAGAAACAGGGCCTGAGAACCCAGCGCGTCAGCTTTATGCGCCCCGGCCAGGCCCCGCAGTACCTGGCCCATATCCGGGCCAAGCTGATGGAGCGATACGGTGCGGAGGTCATGGAACAGGGCTGCCTGGAAGTAACCGCGGCCCTGGACCTGAACCTGCAAAAGCAGGCGGAACAGGCGCTGGCCGAAGGGGTTAAACGCATTTCTCCCAGCCTGCAAGGGGCGCTGGTGTGCCTGGACCCCGCCACGGGTGATGTCCTGGCGGCCGTGGGAGGGGCCAATACCGGCAAGGGGGCCTACAACCGCGCCTTTTCCGCCAAGCGCCAGCCGGGATCAGCCATCAAGCCGCTGATCTACGCCGCGGCCCTGGAAAAGGGGATCACCGCCGGCAGCATCTGGAACGATACGCCGGTGGCCTACGATCGGGGCAACAACGAAACCTGGAAACCGCTGAACTATGGCCGGGAACGGTACGGGGATATCTCCCTGAGACGGGCCCTGGCATATTCCAACAATGTCGTCACGGTCAAAGTGCTCGAGGCCATCGGGGTCCCGTATTTTGTCGATTTTGCCGGGAAGATGGGGCTGCCGCTCAGGGCGCAGAACGGTCTCTCCCTGGCCCTGGGTACGGATGAGGTCACCCTGAGCGACCTGGTCCAGACGTACACCCCCCTGGCCAACGGGGGCATGCGCGCCGAGGCGCGGACCATCATCCGGGTATATGACCGCAAGCGCAATGCCTGGACGGAGAACCCGCCGGCGGTTACCCCGGTCCTTGCGCCCGCCACCGCCTTCGTCACCACCCAGATGATGAAGGACGTCATGACCTATGGCACCGCCAAGGCGCTCAGGAAGTTCAGCCAGGAACACCCGTCTGCCGGGAAGACCGGCACCACCGACGACTACCGGGATGCCTGGTTCGTCGGCTATACCCCCCAGGTAATAACCGGCGTCTGGGTCGGTTACGACAAGCCCCGGCCGGGGGGCAAGGGCTTTACCGGCGGCGCTGTCGCGGCTCCCATCTGGGAGCGGTTCATGCGCCGGGCCGTGGCGGCGAAGCCGGCCGTCGATTTCACCCGTCCCCCGACGGTCGTTTCCGTTGCCATCGACCCGGCCACGGGCCTTCTGGCGGCGCCGGAGTGTCCGAAGAAACGCGACGAATTCTATATCCCCGGCACCGAGCCGACCGAATACTGTCCCGCCCACGGCGGGGAGGGCGCCAAGCCTGCACCGGCTCCGCCGTCGCCGCCAGTGTCAGAACCAACGCCGCAACCGGCGCCACAGCCGGTGATGGAGGATGAAGCCCCATAACCACCACCCCGGCGCCGCATGTCGTGTGGCCGGATGAAGAAGGGCGACACGCCGCTCAAGGGGCGGCCTTCACATGACCCGGAGCCTTGCCCAGGGTAAGCCCGGAACATCCACTGCTGCTTCACAAGGAGAAAGAATATGCCCCAATACGGTTTTCTTGGTCTCGGCATCATGGGCAACGCCATGGCGGCCAACCTGGCGCGGGCCGGTTTCCCGGTCATGGTCTGGAACCGCAATCCGGAAAAATGCGCGCCCCTGGTAGCCCTGGGCGGGCGCCAGGGAGGAAGTCCCCGTGAGGTTGCCGCCGCCTGCGACATCACCTTTGCCATGCTCGCCGACCCTGCCGCGGCCACGGAGGTCTGCTTCGGTCCGGCGGGGGTGCTGGAGGGGATCGGCGCCGGACGCGGCTACATCGACATGTCCACCGTGGACGACGTGACCGCCCGCACCATCGCCGGGGCGGTGACCGAACGGGGCGGGCGCTTCCTCGAAGCCCCGGTGTCCGGCACCAAAAAGCCGGCCGAGGACGGGACCCTGGTCATTCTTGCTGCGGGGGATCGGGGGTTGTACGACGATGCGGCCCCTGCCTTGGACAGGATGGGGAAGAAACGCCTCTACCTGGGGGATGTGGGTCAGGGCGCGCGCATGAAGCTCGTGATCAACGCGATCATGGGCGGGATGCTGACGGCCCTCTGCGAGGGAGTGGCCCTGGGCCGGAAAGGGGGGCTGGACGGGGCTGAAATACTGGAAGCCCTCGATGCCGGAGCGCTCGCCAACCCGCTCTTCAGGGGTAAGGGACCCATGCTGCTCAAGGGGGAATTCCCCACCAGTTTCCCGCTCAAGCACATGCAGAAGGACCTGCGCCTTGCCGTGGCCCTGGGGGACGAACTGGGCCAGCCGCTCCACGGCATCGCCGCGGTCAACGAAATCTTCAAGCAGGCGCGAACCTCCGGGTACGGCGATGCGGATGTGGCCGCGGTCTTCCGGGCCATTGAGCCGTAAGGCGATTGGGGGACGGGAACGCGATATGAGAGAGGAATGTGTCATGAAACGGGGGCGCATGGGATGAAATTCACCCTCCTGACCCACTTCAAGGAGCTCGAAAAACCTTCCAACACCGGCAAGCTGGTGCTTGATGTCTTGGGGGATGCGGCCGAGCAAGTCCGTTGGGACCGGTTGAATCCGCCCGCCGGACTCGTGGAGGAGATCGAGGCCGGCGGCGTGGCGCTGGTCTATCCCGGCGCGCCGGACGAAAACGACGGCGACCTGACCGGCATCGACCATTTCGTCCTTATCGACGGCACCTGGCACGAGGCCCGCAAGATCCATCAGCGAAGCCCGTATCTCCTGAAGCTCCGTCGGGTCTGCCTCAAGCCTGCCGGGAAGTCCCTCTACAACCTCAGGAAGAACCAGAAGGATGCCTGTCTCTGCACCGCAGAGTGCGTGATGGAGATTCTGCGCAGCACGGGAAGAAACGAGGAGGCGGAGCGGTTATCGGAGCGTTTCCTGGCGTTCATCAGGCCCCCCGGCGTCATGCGGGGAGCGGTGCCGGGGCATTGACCGGGGAGGTTGTTGAAAGACAGCCATCAGGCCTTCGTCCTCGAAAACCCTTTCATGCGACCCCCTGCGCACAATCGCATGATGACGGTTGTAATTTTGGGGTTCATAACCCATACTCCATGCTTCGCATACCACTCAACCCCCTTTGCCGGGAAAAGGGATGAAGGACACTACCCGCTATGGCACTGCCGTCCAAGGTTTACAAGACATCCCTGCAACTCTCCGATATCGACCGTGGCGTTTATGAAACCTTGCAGGCAACGGTCGCCCAGCACCCTTCGGAAACCGAGGAGCGGCTCGTCTCCCGGTTGCTGGCCTACGCGATCTTCCATGAACCGGAACTGACGTTCACCAAGGGGATCAGCGCCACGGATGAGCCGGACCTGTGGGTGAAACGGGCCGACGACCGGGTGCGACTCTGGGTCGAGGTCGGCCTGCCGGAGCCGGATCGCATCATCAAGGCGAGCCGCCATTCGGAACGGGTCGCCCTGCTGGCCTGCGGCAGGCAACTGGCCAATTGGGACCAGCAGCAGTTGCCCAAACTGGAGAAGCTCGCCAACCTCACCGTTATCAGTGTCGATCCCGCCATCATTACCGAACTGGCGGCGCGGTTGGAGCGGACCATCGCCTGGTCGGTCACCATCACCGAAGGCACCGTTTATCTGGCAATCGGCGAGGAAACGCTGGAGAGCGCCATCCAGGTGAAGATTGGCAGCCTCTGAGCCCTGTGGGGCGGCACCCAATACAGTACTTTCAACCTTGTCCAACGGAAAACCATAACAAAGGGATGCCATGACCAACAACGATCTCCTCCGCAGTCTCCGCTACGCCCTGAAGCTGGATGGCGAAACCATCGCCGAATTGTGTACGTTGGGCGGGCATGAAATCAAACCGCTCAATGTGTTGAAGCTGCTGAAGAAAGAAGAGGAGACCGGCTTTGCGGTCTGCGACGACACGGTGATGGGGGCCTTTCTGGACGGGCTGATCGTTTCCCGCCGAGGCGCGCAGGAGCCGAAACCGGGCGCAGCCAAGGCGCCGGAGGCGGCGTTGAACAATAACCTTATCCTGCGGAAGCTCAGGATCGCGCTGGAACTGAACGAGGAGGGGATGCTCGCGGTCCTGGCAAAGGCCGGGGTCCAGCTCTCGAAATCCGAATTGTCCGCCATGTTTCGGGCAAAGGGGCACAGGAACTACAAACCCTGCGGCGACCAATTCCTCCGTCACTTCATACGGGGATTGACGCTTGGCGGGGGGAGCACCTAGCCGGAAGCGACGTTTGCCCGGAATTTCGGGGGGGCGGCCCGCTTCATGGAATGCGGTCCGCCTCTTTTTTTATGCCTGTTTTACCGAAACCAGAGGAGAGTTATGACCCCATGACGAAGGAACAGATGATCCAGGAGATAATCGCACGGCTTTCCACCGATCTTGCGGTGCTCTCCACCGCAGCGCGGGCTGCTCACGAGGCGGCCACCCACGAGGAGTGCATCCCCGACAACAAGTACGATACCACCGCCCTGGAGGCATCCTACATCGCCCAGGGGCAGGCCAACCGCGCCCAGGAGATCCGGGGCGCCCTTGAGAGTTATCGCACCCTGACGCTGCAAGGTTTTGACGATGATACGCCGATCCGGCTGACCGCCCTGATTACCCTTGAAAGCGCGGATGGAGATGTGCGGCGGTTGTTCCTCGGCCCCCAGGCCGGGGGCATGAAGGTCCCGGACCGTGACGGTGAGATCGTGGTCATTACTCCCCGCTCCCTTCTGGGGCGTTCCCTGTTGGGGCAGAGAATCGGCGACGAGGTGCAGGTGGGAGAGGCTGCCGCTGCCCAATCCTTCACCGTCGTCGAGATTAGTTAACGCAGCTCGTGCTGGTGAGTGGACCCTGATGGCCGCAGGATATACGCCTCCCCGGTTTGAGCGCCTGCCGTTTCCGCCCGGACGGCAACCGTGTCCCATGGGATCTTTGCAAAATGTCTTATGTTACAAAAAGGGTACTACGTACCTAAATAGTCCGTTATTGACTAATAGGTGCCTATGACGGAATATGGCGCACATGCTTGAAAAATGGAAGAGCGCATATGAACCCAACGCGAAAACAGGAGGACGGATCGATGAACGTAGTCGCCATTAACGGCAGTCCCAAAAAGGAAGGCAACACCTATCATGCCATCAGGATGGTTGCCGCCGAACTCGAAAAAGAGGGCGTGGCAACCGAGATCATCCACATTGGGAACAAGGTGATTCAAGGCTGCATAGCCTGCGGGCAGTGTGCGAAGAACAGGAACGAGCGGTGCGTGTTGCCCGGCGATGAGGTGAATGCCGCGCTCCAGAAGCTGAAGCAGGCGGACGGGATCATCCTGGGAACTCCGGTCCATTACGCCGCCATCGGCGGAACCATGAAATCGTTTCTGGACCGCGCCTTTTACGTCGCAGGCTCCAACGGGGGCTTGCTGCGGCACAAGGTGGGCGCGGCAGTTGTGGCGGTACGGCGTTCCGGCGGCGTGCCCACATTCAACCAGTTGAACAACTATCTGCACTACGCCGAGATGCTGATCCCCAACTCCAATTACTGGAACGTCATCCATGGCACCCAACCGGGAGAGGTCGCGCAGGATGAGGAGGGTGTCCAGATAATGCGGGTACTGGGCAAGAATATGGCGTGGCTGCTGAAATTGGCTGAACATGGCAAGGGGACGGTTGCGGAGCCCGAGAGGGAAGCCAAGACATTCACGAATTTTATCCGGTAGATGTCGTAAAGCATGCAAGCCCGCTTCCCGGACTGCTTGAAAAACGAAAAGAGAGAGGACTCCGTATGTCGAGATTAACCGTTATTGCCAGGCTTCTGGCGAGGAAAGAGTCGGCCGATGCAGTCAAGGGCGAACTCAGCAAGTTGATTGCCCCGACCAGAAACGAAGAGGGGTGCATCGACTACCGGCTGCATCAGGATAATGACAACCCGGCGCTGTTCTTTTTCTACGAAACGTGGGAGAGCGAGGCGTCTCTGGGGAAACACAAGGAGACGGATCATTACAGGCGCTGTTTCAGCGCCATAGGGGGTATGATCCAGGATAAGTCGGTAAATCTGCTGACCATGGTTGAACCGTGACGATGCGACTGCGGCCAGTGTCCATCTTTATCCCGCTGTTTGAAGGGGATGTGGTGTGATCACAGGGTGCGGGTCTGCGTTGGCGGCCAAGCGGTTGCATCGACCCGCATCCTGCCGTACCCGGTTTCAGGCGACTTCTTCCTCGCTTGGGACCTCTTCGCCGTTTTCGTCCGTTGGAGTGCTGTTCTTGGTCAGCTTGCGCTGCAATTTTTCCTCGTTCTTTTTCTTTCGGTCCAGTTCCTTTTGTCTTTTCTGAAACTGAAAATTAGGCTTGGCCATTGCGTCGCTCCCTGAACTAGATGATTTTCAATAAAAAAAGCCCCGAGTATCCCCGGGGCTTTTGCGGCCAATTGAGGCGTCGATCAGGCTCTCTGTACGTTCGCAGCCTGAAGCCCTTTCGGACCCTTGGTGATTTCAAACGTTACGCTATCGCCTTCAGCAAGGGATTTGAAGCCGTTGCCTTCGATTGCGGAAAAATGACAAAAAACGTCTTCCCCATTTTCCTGCTCGATAAAACCAAAACCCTTGCTGTCATTAAACCATTTTACTGTTCCGTTTACCATTTTCTTACTTTCTCCTGATACTGCTTTTAAATTTCGTCTCAAATATTCCAGACGTATTTTGACCCTAGCAGCTTTGAGTGATACAAGTCAAGCTAAAAAGCAGGATGTGCCAAATGGTAAAACAACACAAAGGCGCAAATGGATATGTTTATATAATAAATATAATCATTCAATGCGTTTGCATGTATTATAGGTTAAAGACTATAAATAGAGTCATGAGTCTGATGTGTGCTTTATATACTACGAGGTGATGTTGGTGCATGTTGAAAATTATCCTTACTAATAGAGAGATTGTGGCATGCTCAATAGAGTAATAATTCGCCTTAAATTGGTGAAAAAGTCAGAGAGGAAGGTCAAGTCGCACTAGTTACATATTTCTAAAAAGAAAGCGATATGGCCGATGTTGAAACCGATGGCCCAAATGGGGTGGCATCCTGGGGATCGGCTATCTTCTGGAAGTAGGCGCGGACTGCCAGGAAGCGGAACATTGGTTTCTGGTGAGAAGCGAACATGATTTCGTCGTACCGCGTTTCCGCTTTCGGAAACAAGCCTTGGCACTTCAAAATAACAGGATATAATCTAAATATACTGATGCGCCTCGGAGGGGCTCGCCACCGGGGCGTGGAGATGCATCCACGGGAGGCCGCCATGTCTGACACAACCTTTCAGGACCGCGGGGCGGGCGCCATCATGGGCGCCTTTATCGGCGACGCGCTGGGACTCGGACCGCACTGGTATTACGATCTTGCCGAACTGCGGCGCGATTACGGCGAGTGGATCAGTGGCTATACCGACCCGCGGCCCGGACGCTACCACGATGGACTCAAGGCGGGCCAGCTCTCTCAGGCGGGCTTCATCCTCAAGCTGCTGGTCACATCGCTGGTGGAACGGGGAGGGTACGACGAGGCCGACTTCTGTCGCCGCATGGATGTGGAGTTGCTGCCGCTCCTGGACGGTACCCCCATCAGCGGCCCCGGAGGCTATACCAGCCAGTCCATCCGCGAGTTATGGCGACGGCGCGTGGAGCAGAAGCTGTCCTGGGGGGAGACCGGCGGCCATGCCGACACGACGGAGGCCATTGAGCGCACTCTGGCCCTGGGGGTACGGTATGCCCTGGACCCGGCCCGGCTGGCCGGCGCCATCGCCGGCAATGCCGTCCTGACCCAGTCGGACGATACGGTAGTGTCCATGACCGTGGCCTACGGTGCGGTGTTGGGACAGCTGGTGCAGGGGCACGCCCTGGACGACCGGCTGTCGGTCAGGTTGATGAAGCTGGTGCACAGCGGGGCACTTCCCTTCCACGCCGTTACCGGAGACAATCTGCAGCCGCCCCGACCCGGCGATCCCGATCCGCCGCGGGCCGGGAGATTTGCCTCTCCCGACGCCCTGTTGACCCCGTCGTACATGGCTACGGCCGCCGCAGACCCGGATATTCGTATCGAGCCCGCCTGGAAGGTGTCCATCGTCTACGGTATGCCCTGCGCGATCTATCATCAACTGCCGGCGGCCTACTATCTGGCGGCCCGTTTTCACGACGATTTTGAATCCGCCCTGCTCCATGCCGTCAACGGCGGGGGGCAGAACCAGGCGCGGGCCATCCTGACCGGTGCCCTGGTGGGTGCCCAGGTTGGCCTTTCCCGGATACCCCAGCGTTTTCTGGACGGCCTGGAGGACGCCGACACGCTCCGCCGGTTGGCGACAGAACTGGCCGCGAGTGCCGGCAAACCCTGAATCCGGTGGCGCCCCACGCATCCGTTTGCCCGAAAGGCCTCAGCCTTTGTCTTTAAGGTGCTACCGGCAACCAACCGGAGGACCGGCAGGGCGCGTGACCTGCTGCGACAGGGGTGACATGCGGGCCCCCCGCGCTTCCTGCCACTGCACTATTCCGGCATCATCGGATTCAGGCAAGCCATAGCGACGCCTACTAAAGAAGAGGTGACATGGATGAACACCAAGAGGATTGCCTTTCCCAATGGCCGGGGGGAACTGCTCGCCGCCCGGCTGGAGCTCCCCGAGGACGAACAGCCCCTGGCCTTTGCCCTGTTTGCCCACTGTTTCACCTGCTCCAAGGACCTCACGGCGGCGGTGTACATCGCCCGCGCCCTGAGCAGCCGGCGCATCGCCGTCTTGCGCTTCGACTTCACCGGCCTGGGGGAGAGCGAGGGGGAGTTCGCCGCCACCACCTTCTCATCCGAGGTGAGCGACCTGGTGGCGGCGGCCCGTTTTCTGGAAAGAGAGTACGAGGCCCCGCGGCTGCTGATCGGCCACTCTCTGGGAGGAACGGCCGTGCTGGCGGCGGTAGCGGATATTCCCTCGGCAGCGGCCGTGGTGACCATCGCCGCCCCGTTCCGTCCCGACCATGTGCGGCACCTGCTGGGAGAGGCGGCGGACCGGATCGGGCAGGCCGGCCAGGCTGCGGTCACCATCGCGGGCCGGGAATTCACCATCCGCAAGAGCCTGCTGGCCGATCTGGAGGCCCAGCAACCGGAAGAGGCACTGCGGCGGCTCGATGCGGCGCTGCTGGTGATGCACTCGCCCAACGACCAGGTGGTGGGGATCGACAACGCCGCCGCGATCTACCGGGCCGCCCCCCAGCCCAAGAGTTTCATCTCCCTCGACTCGGCCGACCATCTGCTGTCCGACCGGCAGGACTCCCGCTACGCCGGCGGGATCGTCGCGGCCTGGGCCGCTCGTTACCTGGCGTTACCCGAGACGCCGGACTCCTCCCGCATTCCGACGGAGGTGATCGACAATCGGGTGACGGCGCGCACCGGGGCAGAGGGATTTCGCACTGACCTGTTCGCCAACGGTTTCCCCCTGGTGGCCGACGAGCCGGTGGCGGACGGCGGCGGCAATGAAGGACCCTCCCCGTACGAGTACCTGCTGGCTGCTCTTGGCGCCTGTACCGGCATGACACTCCGGATGTATGCCCGGAGCAAGGGATGGCCGCTGGAAGAGGCGGTGGTGCGGCTTTCCCATCACAAGGTCCATGCCGAGGACTGCCGCGACTGTGATGAGCATGACCGCCGGATGGATACCTTCGAGCGGGAGGTGGAACTTCGGGGAGCGCTGGACGAAACGCAGCGGCAGCGTTTGCTGGAGATCGCCGGACGGTGCCCGGTGCACCGCACCTTGACGGCGGGGGTCAGGGTCGAGACGACCCTGCGGCCGGCGTGAGGAGGTGTTGCGAGTGGGTGGCAGCGGATACCACAGGCCGGGCTGCGGCTTGCGTCACAGCCCGGCCTTTGGTTGCTAATCCCGGTGGTGTTTGTATTTGCCGTGCTTCTTGTAGTGCCCCTTGTGCTTGCCGTGGTCGTGCCGCTCCACCCGCTCGCGGGTGACGACACGCTCCCTTTCCATTACAACCGTGCGGGGCGGCGGGGGCGGCGCCGGCGCGCCGACCTGCACCCGCACATTGGGGCTGTTGACATCGACGCCGACGGCGACGTCGGCCGCGCCAGCGATGCCCGCCATGCCCATGGCGCCGGCAAGGATTCCCACACCTGCTCTCATCCGAAATCTTTTCATGTCCGTTTCCTTCTCCTTTCCAGATATGGTGCGTGCTTCCGGCGTCCGGGCACGAGACAGCCGGGATACCGAATATGGTGATAGTTCGGCATCCCGGCTGTCTCGGTGAGACCCTGTGGGCTTTCCGCCCCACCCTCGCGGGTGGTTTAGTCTTGTCGCGTATCTCTTGTTGGTAAAACGGGGGCCATTATAGATGAGCTCCCCTGCGGTGTCAATCACCGGGCGAACGGGTGGTGGCGGGGATGATACGGTAGTCGCGCCGGAAGACCAGGTTGTGCAGGTCGGCAGCGGCGATCGCCCGCAGTGTGGGCAGCTCGGCTGAGGCGTCGGCGTCGCTGAAGACGTTGAGCGGCCAGACCCCCACCGTGCCGCCCCGCAGGTGGGGGTGGTGAAAGTCCCGTCCGTAGAAGGCCTCGAGGGTAATAGGGGGGATGCCACCCTGTTCCTGCTCAAGCCATGCGAGGGTCCACCTCGCCGTCAGGTCGTCGTTGGGCAGCCTGACCAGACCACTGGCGGCGATGGCCCCTGTGCCCAACAGCAGGAAGGCATTGATTTCGTCAAGGGCCTGACGGGCATAGGGCTCAAGGTAAGCCACAGCGGCGCTGAAAAGCTGTTCTTTCTCGCCGCGGGTAACGGCGCCGTTGCCGTGGGTGCCGTCGCGCAGGTCAGCGAAGTGCCGCAGCAATCCTCGCAGGTGCGCCGGGGCCGCGTTATGGTCGTGAAGCATTTCGATGGACATGTTCGGGCCGCCTGCCCGTTTCGGAAAGAACGTTTGTGCTGTGGGACTACTTCTTCACAATGGTGATGCAGAGGCACTCCCCTTCGGCGTAAACTGTTTCTCCACTGCAGATGCGGCCATGTACCTTTATCTTGCGACCCTCGGCGGAGATGACCCTGCTCTCGACCGTGACAACCTGCTGCAGCGGCAGCAGGCTGCGGAAGCTGACGTTCAGGTTGCCCACCACGATGGAATATCCTGCCGCCCAGGCGGCCAGGCCCAGCACCTCGTCGAACACTGCGGCCATGGAACCGCCGTGGGCATGTCCCGGAGGGCCCTCGGTCTCGGGGCCGAACCAGATACGCGCCTGCAATTGCTGCTCCCGGTCACGGTAATAGCGCACCCTGAAGCGGTTGCCGTCCGGCTCCCCGGAAACGAAGCGCAGCGATTCACCGACCAGGGAAGGGGCGTCGAAAGGGGTCCAATCAGCCTCACCCCCCAAATCGACCGGAGGGCAGAGGGTTGTGCATACTTTCTTGGCAGTTGTTTTTGTCACAGATGTTCTCCTACGGGAATTGTGCCGCCCCCTGCGGTGACGGTTTGCTGAAACCCCATGGCACGGGAGAACGTTATTTCCCGCAACATTTCTTGTACTTGAGGCCGCTGCCGCAGGTGCAGGGGTCGTTGCGGCCGATCTTGACGACGGAGAGCGGTTTGGGCTTTACCATGGTCCCCTCGGTAAAATACCACGTTCCGCTCTTGCGTTTGAACTGGCCGCACTCGTGATGTTCACGGGCAACGCCCTTCTCCTCGAAGCGGGCCACGAACTCCACCTCGCCGACGCTATCCTCCTGGCCGCCCCTGTCGGTGGCGATGATCTCAAGACCCAGCCATTCGGAGTTCTTCGCCCATTCCTTCGTTCCGGCATGGTCATAGCCCTGGCGATAGTCGGGATGGGTGCTCTCGAAGATGAAATCCATGTGTACGCCGGCATAGGCAGAATAACGCGCTCTCATCAGTTGTTCCGCCGTTTCGGCGGGGCGGACCCCGGTGATGACCGGTTCGCAACAATCGGAATAGGCGATGCCGCTTCCGCAGGGACAGCTGTTCATGTCTGGTTCTCCTTGATGTTTTTGGTTCGTGACTTACTCCGGTGCCATACAATCGGCACATTTGTCAAATAGTAACTGCATCTGTCATCCGTTGGGCATAAAAAAAGGGCGTGGCCTGTCGATCGCCCCGCCCCGTCCGCCCTCTCGTCACGAATCCTATCCGGCCGCCCTGAGCATCCGGCGATTGCGGCAAGCCTGCTGTTGCTGCTCAAGCCAGGCGCACATCTCGCGAAATACGACGATGTCGGTAATAGCCGCCAAGTTCCTCAGGTCGATCAGGATGCCGGTTGCGGTTTGGCTGAGCAGTTCCATGTCCCACTCGTCGCAGTATTCTATTTCGCCCGTGCGGTAATTCATCTTACACGGCGCGTAATCAGCGCTATTCTCCGCGAAGTAGGTCATTTTGGCGACGCAGAGATCGTAAAAACCGAAGACCAGTTCAAGGGTACTGCAACGCCTGACCGCCCGATGTGTGGCGTAAGGATGATCGGGGCGATTGCCGAATTCCCGTACCCAGTGCAGTTTGTTCCCGATTTTCTTGGACACCAGCCGGTATTTCCCGATCAGTTTGACCTTGTCGTGCGGCAGTTCGGCCAAGGGGTGTTTGTCCGATGTCGTGTCTCTTGAAGATGTCGTCATGCAGGCTCTCTGGCGATGGAAAAGTCTTTTTTCATCGGTATTTACGATGCGATAACGGGAATATAGATGTAATCAATCGTATTTAGCAATAAGTGTGCCTGGGATAGCGGGAGGGAAATGCTCGCTATTCAGCAGTGATGCGGATTCAGGCACGGTGCCGCGAAGGGTGGGGCTGTGCAATTATGACCAGGTGAGCGCCAATTTTAAACAACTGAACAACAGCCAGGCAGGGTATTTCACGAACCGCCATTGAACCTCGTGGATGGCGGAACCGGACATAAACTGTCAAAAAAGAGCCCAAAAATAACAGTATCGGATTGACGATTGATCTCGCGGAGTGATATTCTCACCACCCGCAATCGTGTAATTCCTGCTTGTAGTGCATGGCGACACGCCAAGGATTGACTCTCAAATCAGGAGGTGTTCGGTGAAAAAGAGAATGTGTTCGCTGCTGGTGTTGTTTTCGGTTTCTCTCGTATTGGTTTCCTCGGCCTTTGCGGCAAATCCGCCGAAAAAGGTTCTCATCGGGATATCCAAGATCGTAGCGCATCCCGCCCTGGATGCGGTTGAGAAAGGCATCCAGGATGAACTGGCCGCCTTGAAGATCGCAGCGGAGTACGACCTGCAGAACGCCAATGGCGATATCGGCACCGCATCGTCCATTTCCAATAAATTCAAGTCGGAAAAGGTTACCCTGGCGGTCGGGATAGCCACACCCACGGCCCAGTCGCTGGTAAATACCTTGAAGGATACCCCGGTGGTCTTTGCTGCGGTGACCGACCCGGTGAAGGCCGGTCTGGTGGCTTCGCTGAAAAAGGGCGAGAAGACCGTCACCGGCGTGTCGGATATGACACCGGTCAAACAGCAGGTCCAACTGCTGCTCAAGATCAAGAAGATCAAACGGCTCGGCCATATCTACACCAGTTCCGAGGAAAACGCCGTGGTGCTGGCCGGTGTCGTAAAGCAGGCCTGCAAGGAGTTGGGGATCGAATACGTGGAGACGACGGTGTCCAAGTCGTCCGAGGTAAAAGAGGCCACCCAGGCGATCATCCGCCGGGTGGATGCGCTGTACATCAGTACCGACAATACGGTCGTGTCGGCCATGAGCGCCGTCGCCGACGTGGCCATGAAGAACAGGGTGCCGATCATGTCGGCCGATCCGAGTTCTGCTGAAAGCCATCCCATTCTGGCTGCCTGGGGGTTTGATTACTACAAGATGGGCCGGGCCACCGGCAAGATGATCGCGGAGATCCTCAAGGGCAAGAAGCCGGAGCAGATGCCGACCCGTTTCATGACCAAAACCTCGGATATCGATCTGCTGGTCAATCTGGATGTGGCTAAAAAGCTTGGCTTGGCCATCCCGAAGGATATCGTCAAAAGCGCCAACAAGATCGTGGAAAACGGCAAGCTGACCAAAAAGTAGCAACGCGTTTTTGCAGACGAGTAACTGGTGTCACGGAAAACATCGCCACAGAGTCCCAGAGACACGGAGATTGAATTTCAAAGGGTTTCGGTCTGATCTCTCTGCTCCATTCCGGATTTGAGACTATTCGACAGAGCCCGCGATTTCTCCGCTGCCCCTGTGGCTCTGTGGCTGACCTTTGTTTAAGATTTATTTCACGAAGGGTATACGGCATTACTATGATCGAAGGTATTCTGGTAGAAGGCCTGATTTACGGAATTATGGTCCTTGGGGTGTTCATCACCTTCAGGGTGCTGGATTTTCCCGACTTGACGGTGGACGGTTCTTTCCCGCTGGGGGCGGCCCTGATGGTGCAGTGCATCCTGCTCGACGTGAACCTCTGGCTGGCGCTCCTGCTCGCGTTCATCGGCGGTGTGCTTGCGGGCATGGTCACGGCGCTGATCCACAACCGCCTCCGGGTGCCGAACCTCCTGGCCGGCATCCTGACCATGACCATGCTGTACTCGATCAACATCCGCATCCTGGGCAACCGGGCCAATGTGCCGGTCCTCCAGCATGAAACCATCCTCACCAAGGTTTCCGCACGGTTCGCAGGCATCATCCCGGACGAGTATATCCTGCTTGTGTTCTTCGTCGTGGTGGCCATCGTCATCAAGGTCCTGATCGACATGTTCTTCCGCACCGACCTGGGGATGACCCTGGGGGCCATGGGCAACAACGAACAAATGGTCATCTCCCAGGGGGTTGATCCCAAAACCCTGAAAACCATCGGCGTGGGCCTCTCCAACGGTCTGGTGGCCATGTCCGGGGCCTTTGCGGCGCAATATCTCGGTTTTGCCGACGTGGGACTTGGCCAGGGGATCATCATCTCCGGTCTGGCTTCCGTCATGATCGGCGAGTTTCTGATCATGAAGAGCAACCGCATCGGCGTATTGACCCTGTGCGCCATCCTGGGTTCGATCCTCTTTCACGCGGTGCTCTATCTGGGCAGGTATTATGGTTATGTCATCCATATGACGCCCAATGACCTGAACCTGATCAAGGGCATCCTGATTATTCTGCTGCTGGTCCTGACCCAGGCCAAGAAACTGAAAAAGGTCGCCATCAAGGCGGTGGTGGAGAAATGATCGAACTCAAGAATGTATCCATGCTGTTCAATCCCGGCACGGTGAACGAGAACCTGGCCATCAGCTCTATCAATCTCAAGGTCAAGGAGGGCGACTTCATCACCGTTATCGGCAGTAACGGTGCCGGAAAGTCCACACTCTTCAACCTTGTGGCCGGCACAATCATTCCGAGCCATGGCGCCATCCTTGCCAACAACAGGGATATCACGCGGGAGCCGGAGTACCGGAGAGCCCGGTACATCGGCAGGATATTCCAGAATCCGCTTCTCGGCACGGCCTCCAACATGAGTCTGGAGGACAACATGATGATCACCTACCGGAAAGGTTTCAAATGGCTGAAGCGGAGCCTGAACAATAAGATGAGAGATTACTTCAGGTCGGAGCTGGTCCAGTTGAAGATGGGGCTGGAGGACCGGATGAAGGAAAACCTCGCCATGTTTTCCGGCGGGCAGCGGCAGGCCCTGACCCTGCTGATGATGGTCCTCTCCAAGCCGGAGCTCATTCTGCTGGATGAACATACGGCTGCGCTCGACCCCAAGAACGCCCAGATCGTCCTGGAGTTGACCAACAAGTTCATCAGCGAATACAAGCTCACCTCGATGATGATCACCCACAACATGAGCCACGCCATTGAATTCGGCAACCGTCTGCTGATGATGGACAAGGGTGAGATTATCTTCGACGTGGAGGGCGACGCGAAACGAGAGCTGACGGTGGAGAAACTGATCGAGAAATTCCACGAGATCCGCCATGCATCCTTTGAAGACGACAAGACGCTTCTCTCCAATGGATGAAGCCGCCCCGTGATGTCCCTGCAAGGACGAAAGGCCGCTACCCCCGCGAAGACGGGGTAGCGGCCTTTCGTGCGTGTGTCCCCATTTGCAGGCCAGGCTGTTTTTCAACAACCTATTTAGAAACAGGCGCGCACCACACCGCCATCAACCCTCAGAGCCGCACCATTGGTAGCGGATGAGAGGGGGCTGCACACGTAGACGGCCAGATTTGCAACCTCTTCCGGGGTGGCAAAGCGTTTGAGCAGCGATGCCGGACGCACCGTCTGGAAAAACTGCTTTTCGAAATCGGCAAAAGACGCTCCTCCGCTGAGTTTGGCCACAAACCCGTCCACGCCCGCCGTGTGGGTTGGACCCGGCAGGATCGCATTGACCGTTACCCCCGTGCCGGCACATGTTTCTGCAATGCCGCGCGAAACGGCGAGCTGCGCTGTTTTTGTCATTCCGTAATGGACCATCTCGGCCGGAATCTGAATGCCGCTCTCGCTGCTGATGAAGATGATCCGACCCCAATTTTGCTCCTTCATGCCGGGAAGGTACATCCGTGCGAGACGGACGCCGCTCAATACGTTGACCTCGAAGAAGGTCCGCCACTCTTCGTCGGGGATATCCTCGAAAGGCTTCGGCTCGTAGATGCCCAGGTTGTTCACCAGAATATCGAGGGTTGGTAATTGCCGGTGGAGCCGGTCAACCTCCTCGGCCCGGGAAAGGTCGCCAAGGAAGCTTTCTGCCACCGCACTCGGCACGGTACTTCTGACCTGTGCCAGGGCTGTGGCCAGTGACTCGTCGCTGCGCCCGTTGATGGTCACGTGTGCCCCCTCCCGTGCCAGGGCAACGGCTATGGCAAGGCCGATCCCCTTGGTCGAGCCGGAGACAAGGGCTTTTTTACCGCTCAGTTGCAGATCCATGGATGACTCCTTTTGCTGAGTTGAGAATATCACGATGCCGCCCTGAGAGGGCGAACGTCTTTAAAAAGTGTATCACGATGATGGAAAAATCAAGCGGCTGGCGGATGGCACCAGGGCGGATAGCGGTTCCGTCCCCGGAAACTTCCCGATAGGCTTGGGGGTAGCCGGAATCTGGCCACGAGAGAGGATACCATGGCTAATGCCGATAAAACGGTACTTTTGGCAGCATTGACGCCGGAAGAGCTCCGCTGGGCGGCGGACCTTGCCGACAAACTTCCCGATGATGTGGATTTGACGTTTGAGGAGGTCAAGATACTGACCAGGATTCCGATCCAGAGGTGGCCGAAGAGGCTTCTGTCCAAGATCCGGAACGTGATCGACCTTGCGGATTTCCTGAATGGCGATCATGAGGGGCAGGACCCCTCATGATCGTTTGCGAGGACTCTGGGAGAAGCCTACTTCTCTTTTGACACGCCGAGCAGTTCAATCTCGAAGATCAGCGTTGCATTGGCCGGAATGGGACCGGCCCCCTGTGCGCCGTAGGCGGTTGCCGCCGGGCAGACCAGCCGGGCCTTGCCGCCTGTTTTCATCATCTGTACCCCTTCGGTCCAGCAGGCGATCACGCGGTTCAGGGGAAACTCGGCCGGCTCGCCACGCTTGTAGGAGCTGTCGAATTCCGTACCGTCGATCAGCGTGCCACGGTAGTGCACCTTCACCTTGTCGCTGGCGGCCGGGGCAGCCCCATCGCCCTCTTTCAGCGGCAGGTAGATCATGCCCGACTTGGTCGTTACCGCACCCTTCTCCTTGGCAGCTTTGTCAGTATACTCCTTTGCCTCCGCAACCAGTTTTTCCCCACGGGCGTTACGGCGGGCGGTGGCCAACTCCTGAACCTTTTTCTGATAGGCTTCCGCACTCACCAGGGGCTTTGTCCCTGCCATTCCGTCGGCGAATCCCTGTCTCACCAGGTCGAGTTCGGCGGGGGTAAGGTTGAATACGGAAAGTTGGCGGGCCATGATAAGGCCAACGGCATATATCGTCTTTTGCTCTTCAGTTTGCGGTGTTTCCCCGGCAAAAGCCGGGAGAGCTATCAGGGTGATAAGAGCGGCCAAAAGTAATCTGCGCATGATGTTCCTTTCAATAGTCAGGTATTTTGCCAAGCTCACATAATATCAGAACTGACGCATGAGGCAACTAAAGTATGAAGGGGGGATGAAGCGCTCTGCGGAATTCCGCTTTTTGGGGGGAATCCGATGGGTGGTAGCGTGTTCACCTTTCTTGCTTTTTTTCGCCATCGACGATATTATTTTGCCACGAACGCATATGTGCCGGACCCGTCCCGTCGGCATGGGGGCCGCATATGGTTTGATAGAGCTTTCGCAGAAAAAGCATTATACAGCAAGGTCGGCCCTGTGCCGCTTTTCTCAAGGATTAACGAATGCCCATCTCGCTGACGATCCGGCGACTTCTGTCGATACAGCCTATCGATCTGCCGGTCTTCCATCCCATAGCCCTGAAGTTGATCCACCTGCTCTCCGACCAGGATTTCACCATCGATGAATTGGCGAATACCACCAACGACGATCAGGCCCTTGCCGGACAGATCCTGAATATGGCCAATTCGTCCAGCTACAGTGGGCGGGTCAAGGTAGAGACCATCAAGGATGCGCTTATCCGTTTGGGAGCCCACCACGTCTCCAGCCTGGCCATGGCGGCGTCCCAGGCTGCATTGCACTCCTCCTATAATAGCACGGTGAATGCGATTATGCGGGAGTTGTGGCTCCATTCCCACGGCTGCGCCGTCGGTTGTCGCTGGGTCGCCATGAATACCGGGCACCGCGCCCTGGCGGAACAGGCCTATCTGGCGGGATTGCTCCACGATGTGGGCAAGTTGTACCTGATCAAGGCTCTGGAGCGGATAACCAATGCCGGGGTTGCCCAGGCTGCGCTGGAACGGGACCTGCTGCTGGAGATCTTCGCCGAACTGCATGTGGAACAGGGAACCCGTCTGATGGAGCACTGGAGCATGCCATCCGTCTACCGCATTGCCGTGGACAGGCATTCCAGTGAGCATTTTGATCCCGACGACATTGTCCTTGTCATTGTCCGGCTCGTGAACGTAGTCACCCGCACCTGCGGCCTAAGCCTCGTGGCCGGGCCGGACCAGGTGCTTATGGAACTCCCCGAGGTGGCCCTGCTCGGCCTGAACGAACGGCAGTTGGCCGAGCTCGTACAGGTTTTGGAAGAGTCCCGCCACAGCTCCTTCCTGTCTCCCCAGCCATGATGCGCAGTGTGGCGTAGCCCCTCTTTCGTCCGATCTCTGGAGTGGATGTGAAAAATGTGATGGTGGCATGTCTTTTGGCCCTGGTCGCTGTCGGCATTGCCCGGCGGGACGCCTACCCGTTCTGTTTCGAGGAAGCCGGGGAGATGTATGGCATAAACCCGCTGGTCTTGAGATCGATCGCCAGGGTTGAGTCGAATTTTGTCCCTGACGCCATCAACAAGAACAGCAATGGAACCTTCGATATCGGCTTGATGCAGATCAACACCATTTGGAGACCGGTGCTCGGGGAAGAACGGTGGAAAAGCCTCGGAGACGCCTGCTACAATACGAAAACCGGCGCATGGATACTGGCCACCTGCATCAACAAATACGGCTATAACTGGAAGGCCATCGGCTGCTACAACAGCCAGACGCCGGAAAAGAGCGAGGTTTATGCCAGGAAGGTGTTCGGCCATTTGAAGTTGCTGGGGCGTCATAAAGAGCCCCAGCCCGTGGACAGCACCATGAAATCGGTCATGCTGGGCCAGATAAACGACCTGGTCGAAGCTGCGCAGCAGGGCACGGGAAAAGACAGGGCTGTCAAGTTCGTGCCCTATGTGCGTGTTTCCCGTCAGACCCTGCGCCGGCCACCGCCCCCTCCCTCTGGAGATGCCGTCGTGCCGCCGGCAGTCTCCGGTAACGGCGCGCCCAAGGCCTCGCTTTCTCCCACGCCCTAGTGTCCTGTGCGGTTAGCCGTGGGCAGTAATTCCGAGATATTTTGGCTGGTGCCAAGGCGCGGCGACGCAGGCGCAGCAGGTCTGCGTCAAGGAGCAGCAACGCCGGCAGCGGCCAAAAGAACCGGAATTACGAGTACGAACTAACCGCACAGGTCCCATGCTTCCCCTTTGCCGCAGCCATGTTTCATGGTATGATGGCTCCCGCCTCTTTCTTGCAACCCGAAACGCCATGGAGAACCGCAACCCCATGTCCCACAGCCCGCACCCTTTCCAGCGCCTTACCCCCAGCCTTATCATGGATGCCGTTGAAAGCCAGGGATTTTGCTGTGACTGCCGGACCCTTGCGCTGAATAGTTACGAAAACCGCGTTTACCAGATCGGCATAGAGGATGGACCGCCGCTGATAGCCAAGTTTTATCGCCCCGGCCGCTGGAGCGACGAACAGATCGTCGAAGAACATCGCTTCTGCTTCGAGCTGGCCGCACACGAGCTGTCGGTGGTTGCGCCCTGGACCAATGCCGCAGGTGAGAGCCTGTTCCATCACGACGGGTTTCGCTTTGCCCTCTACCCGCGCCAGGGGGGGCACGCACCGGAGTTCGACAACCTCGACAATCTGCTGATCCTGGGGCGCATGCTCGGCCGAATCCATCGCATTGGCGCCATACAGGCGTTTGCCAGCAGGCCGTCCCTTGACAGTCTGAGTTTCGGCCATGCCAGCGTCCAATTGATACGTGAGCGCTTTATCCCGGAGGAGTACCGGGCGAGTTATACCGCCGTAACCGATCAACTGCTCAAGGCGGTGGACACGATCATGGCCGAGGCCGGGCCGATCCGCTCCATCCGCTCCCATGGCGACTGCCATGGCGGCAATATTCTCTGGCGGGACGATGCGCCCCATTTCGTGGACTTCGACGACGCGCGCATGGCCCCGGCGGTGCAGGACCTCTGGATGATGCTCTCCGGCGACCGTCAGCGCCGGATCGCCCAATTGGAAGTGCTGATCGAGGGGTATGACGAGTTCTTTGCATTCAATCCGGCGGAATTGAGGCTGGTCGAACCGCTGCGCGCCCTGCGCATGCTTCACTACAGCGCTTGGCTGGCCAACCGTTGGGAGGACCCGGTCTTTCCCGCCGCGTTTCCATGGTTCAATACCGTTCGCTACTGGGGGGAACACATCCTGGACCTGCGTGAACAGCTGGCGGCCCTTGATGAGCCGCCGCTGGAGTTGGGATAGGATGGCAGCCGTTATGGTGCTGCCAGGTGAGGGGCTGAGAGGTTTTCGATAACGGGAATTTGAAAAGGGACTTCTGCGCCCTCCCGTGAACTACCCGCAACGAAGCAGTTTCTTTCCGTCCCGGAACAGTATCTGGATCTTGTTCGGAGGGATGACAAGCTTCACGACGCCGAGACCGAAAACGGGGTGGGCCACCAGGCTGTTCACGCGGTATTTGCCATTCATGTCGTACGGGAGGGCTCGTTCCGGTTCCATGGCCGGACGGAGGGCTTCCCATTCCTCCCGGTCGGTGGCGCCCGGATCTTTTTTCCCTTTGCGGGGGGCGGGAGCTGTTGTGCGGGTGGGGCTGGCCACCGGCGTCCTGGCGACCTTTTCCCCGTGATAATTATGTATCCCGCGACATGTATTGCATTCCACCCTGATGACTTTTTCTCCCACCATGGCGACGATCGTATGGTTCAATAGTGCCCGGCAGCGCGTGCAGCGCGCCTCGATACAGTCCCCTGCCGCTAATTTCCTGGTTGCCATACTGCTCTCCCGTACTAACCGTCAATTGAATTTTCACCATCCATCACAATAAAAAAACTCCGGACTGCTCCGGAGCATTATGTGGCGACGCATGTGATATGATCTGCACCGTGACGCTGTCGGCCACGGATGTTTCCAAGCCTAACAGTTTTACGGGGGTGCTGTCAAACAAAACAGGCGTGCCGGACGGGCTCCTCTGCGGCTGCAACAGAAAATGGGGGGGATATCCGGCTGAAATCCGGACGGAAAGCCTGTCTGACGAAGAATAGCGGCTGGTCATTTGCACAAACTTCGCGTATATATCCAAAGAATAACAATTGATTTCAACACATTGATACCTGGCTGCGCCTATGACACCCGGTCTGGAAGCACAACTGATGGATGCCTGCCGCATCCTGTTCCCCATGGCGGAGGTTAACAGGGAGTTCCTCTGCTACATTCAGCCGGAGGGCCTGAAAAGCGCCTACCGGAACCGTGCCTGGGAATGCCACCCCGACGCGGCCGGCGGGGATGGCGACCGGCTCAGGCGCACGGAACTGTTCCGTCGTTCGGTCGAAGCCTACAAACTGCTGAACGACTACATCAAAAGACGGAAACCAGCGATCCAGCTACGTCATGCGAACAGCCAACGGCCCGCCTTTTCCCAGGTCAAAATGACCGGGCGCGTTGAGGGCGAACAGTACTACGAGGGGCCGTTGCCCTCCATTGAGTTGAAAATAGGGCTCTATCTCTACTATAGCGGCGTCGTGTCCTACCAGACGGTAGTCCGCGCACTCATGTGGCAGAGGGATTTGCGTCCGCCGTTGGGTGACCTTGCCTGCAAGTGGGGATGGCTCAGGGAAGAGGACGTCGCGACGGTCCTGCACGCAACCCATATCGTCGGCTCGTTCGGCGAACGGGCTGTGACGCTGGGGTTGCTTTCCCCGTCCCAGCTCAATATCATCTTGCTCCACCAGCGGTCGATGCAGCAACCGATCGGTCGCTATTTCGTCCTGAACTCCCTGCTCTCCGAACCGGGACTGCGTCATCATCTGCGCCAACTCACCCGGCACAATGGTCTGGTGCGCGCATCCCGGACCTGACTTGAACCGCAGCAGGAGGCCCGGATGCAATCGGAGATTGCATTCAGGTGTTTTTTTTGTAATCTTGTGGAACGCAAGCTGCAAACGATTCGCGCGCTGTCGGGCACAAGGGTCTCGCCATGGAATTCAGCAGCATAAGATCAAGGTTTATTGTCATTATCGTACTCGTGTACCTGGCGGTCGGTTCGGTGACGCTGTTTGCCTTTTATACCGGCAGCAACCGCATCATCGCTGTTTTTGCCCAGCGCTTCGCCACCAAGGAAGCGTTGCTGGAGAAAAACAAGATCATTTCCTTCATCGACCGTGAGGTGGCGCTGGCGCGGAAGATGGCCGACGATCCGGTCCTCAAGAGGTGGACCGTGGCGGAGAACGACCCTCGGGCGAGGCGGGATGCCCTTGAGCAGTTGGAAAGCTACCGGCGGAACTTTCGGGACCGCAGCTGCAACATGACCCTCAACGCTTCCCGCACCTACTATATGTTCACCAGTGACGGGGCGCCCGGCAGGCCGTCAACCACAGTCCTGCACGACGACAACCCGGCCGATGGATGGTACTTCGCCACCATGCGGAACGTTGACGACTTTGCCCTTAACCTCGACTACGACCGCCTGATCAAGAAAAGCAAGGTCTGGATCAATGCCATCGTGAGAGGGCCGGGTGGCGAAAAGCTCGGGATCGCCAGCAGCGGGCTCGATATCACCGATTTCCTCAACGAGCTCGTCTATTCCAAGGAACAAGGACTTTCGACCATACTGATCGATGGTTCGGGTATCATCCAGGCCCACGAAGACCGGAAAATCGTGGAACACAACGCCAATGAGCGGGATGCGGGAAAGAAGGCCACCATCTATGGCTTGATGGACGAAAGCCGGAAGCGGGAACAGTTGCGTACGGCCATTGCCACGCTTGCTTCCCGGAAAAGCGACGTGGTGGCCTTCCCTGCCCGTTTCGGCGGGAAGAAGTACCTGGCCGCCGTCTCCTTCATTCCGGGTGTCGGCTGGTTCAACGTGGTCCTGGTGGATGTCTCCCGCGTCATCAGCATGCGCGAGTTCCTCCCCATTGTCGTCGTCATGTTCGTGTCGCTCCTGCTGGTGATAGTAACCATCGCCATCCTCATGAACCGCATGGTGCTGGCGCCCCTTACCAGCCTGTCCGCCGCGACCCGCCAGGTCGCCGGTGGGCGGTACGACATAACGCTTCCCGTTACGAGGAGAGACGAGATCGGGGACCTGACGGCGACCTTCAACACCATGACCGCGACGGTCTTCGACTACACCAATAATCTTGAAACGAAGGTCAGGGAGCGGACGGAGGAGCTTTCCGCCGCCAACGGGATGGTGGAGGAATCCCGGAACAGGATCATGGAGAGCATCGGCTATGCGCGCATGATCCAGGCTTCGATCCTGCCCGATCAGGAACTCATGTCGCGTTGTCTTGGCGAGCATGCCGTGCTGTACCGCCCCAAGGAGATCGTAGGTGGAGACTTCTACTACCTGCGGGAACTCCCCGGCCATAGCCTCCTGGCATGCATCGACTGCACCGGCCACGGTGTTCCCGGCGCATTCATGACCATGACCGTCAACTCGGTCATGAATCATGTGGTCGATGTGCTCTGCTCCGACGACCCGGCCCGCATCCTGTGCGAGCTGAACCGCATGATGCATCAGACGCTGCATCTGCGCGACGTGGATGCGGGGTTCGATATCGCCCTGTGCTTGCTTGACCGGCGTGCGTCGCGACTGTTGTTCGCCGGAGCCGGGCTCCCGCTCTACATAGTCTCTGCAGAAGGAGTGCGCGAAATCAAGGGAGACCATCAGCGGGTAGGCTACAAGGATTCCCGGCTTGATTTTGTCTATACCAGCCATGAGATCGCCCTCTCCCGTGGAGACGCCTGTTATCTCATCACCGATGGTCTTTTGGACGAACCGGGCGGTGACATGCGCTACGGCTTCGGCTCGGAGCGCTTCAAAGCGATGCTGGCCGGGCATAGTAGCCTCGGCATGCCGGCTCAGGTCGAGGCCTTCGAACGTCTCCTGTCGGACTATCGGGGCGCCAACCAGCAACGGGATGATGTCACCCTGGTGGGATTCCGCCACGAGCCCTGCTGACCCGTCAAGACTGCCGATACCCATTTCACGCAAGGAGGTAACGATGGATCTCTTTAAGCTCAGAGAGGAATTTTCCCAGGAAGGCATCATGATGTGTTTCAACGGGCCCTTTTCCCACAGCATCATCGAGGAGATCGGCATCGCCATCAGAAACCATCTGGCAGCCGAGAACATCGCCCGCATGGCGGTGCAGGATGTGTTCGCCGTCTACATCGAGATGACCCAGAATGCCCGCAATTACCTCGTCTCGAGGGATATCAGCACGGGCGACGCCGGCTCGGCCACCATCACCATAGCCAAGCAGGGCGAGGCGTACGCCGTCACCTCCGGCAACCTGGTCCGGACGGAGGACATTGCCAGTCTCGGTGCGCGGCTCGACCGCATCAATGGCCTTGACCGCGACGGCCTGAAAAAAGAAATCCGGCAGCAGTTGCGCAATGAGGTGCCGCCCGGGGCTCTGGGGGCGGGAATAGGACTGATGGAGATCGCCAAGCGGTCTGTCGCCAAACTGGAATATTCCATCCGGAACGTCAATGACCAGTATGCCTTTTTCACGTTGACCGTGCTGGTGTAGGGGGAGAAAGAATGAATACGCTTGATATACCGCAGTCGCCATCCACACCGCTCATCAGGTTCGACGCCGTTGAGCGGAAGATGCATATCTCGGGGGAGTCTTACCCGGAAAATTCCTTCAGTTTTTACGCCCCGGTCATCGGCTGGGTGAAAGAATACCTTTCCGGCCGGCATGAACTTCATCTCGACATCGACATCAGCTATATGAACAGCAGCAGCACCAAGTGCATGCTCGACCTGTTCGACCTTTTGGAGGATGCCCATGTCATGGGCACCAAGGTCACCATTGCCTGGCGTTATGACAGGGAAAATCCCCGCTCTCTCGATCTGGCGGAAGAGTTTCAGGAAGAGGTGACCCTGCCGTTTTCCATCGTTGCAAACGATGAGTAGGAGCCACATGACACGCAAAGGATTGAATCCCCCCGCTACCGACGCCGTCCTGGAGCGGGCCAACCGCATACTTTCCGGGTCTTCCTCTCTCCCGGTGGACCTTGCCGCCGAATATGGCGCCCTCGCCGACAGTTACCGCGTGCTGCTGCGGAAACTGAACAAGACGCTCGTCATCAGCGATACCTATCAGGTGCAACTCAGGGAGTTGATGAAGCAGATCGAGGACACTACCTACAAGTATCGGCAGTTGAAGGATGTCGCCCTGCCGCTCTGCGTGTACTGCAAGAACATCCGCACCGACAGCGACTATTGGCAGCGGCTCGAAACCTATTTCGGCACCCATGCGGACATTATGTTCAGTCACGGGATCTGTCCCGAATGCATCAAGTCCACAACGCGCCAACTGGGCTCGTGGCAGCAAAAAGAAACCTCCCCGGACATCCCGGCGCCCGCAGGGCCACCGCCCGTTGTCCAGATTACGCCGAAGCCGGCTGAGGATGAAAGCCTCAAGGAACTGCGCAGCCTGCTTCAGCGGAGTGTCGCCACCGGCAATCCCCTCACGCCCGATCTGGAGCGGGTGATGGACAAACATGCCAAGCTTCTGCGGCGTTTCAACAAGATAGTCTCCATCAGCGACGGGTACCAGTCACAACTCATGGACCTGAAGGCCCGGCTGGAGTTCTCGGCCCGGACCGATCTCCTCACCGGCCTCGCCAATCGCTGGGAGATCATGGCCCGGCTGGAATCGGAGAAGAGTCGTTCCGAGAGGCACAAAAAGAATTTTTCCATCCTGATCAGCGATCTTGATCATTTCAAGGTGATCAACGACAACCACGGGCATCTGGCGGGCGACCGGGTCCTCAGGGCCGTTGCCGAGATATTGCGTGGGCAGATCCGCGCCGAAGACTTTTGCGGCCGGTGGGGCGGGGAAGAGTTCCTGATCATACTCCCGGAAACCGATCTGCCGAAGGCCTGTGCGGTGGCCGCCAAGCTCCTGGCCAAGGTGCGCAAAACAGGCGTACTGTGGGAGGGGAAGAAGATTTCGACAACCATGAGTATGGGGGTAGGCGTATTCAGTCCGGGGCTGAACATCGACGGATGCCTGAAACAGGTTGATGATGCCCTTTTTGCTGCCAAGAGCGGTGGCCGCGACCGATTCGTCATGGTAACCTGCTGAGGTTCGGCCGACCCCGCCTGGGGCCTGCCTGCACCCGCATGTCGAAAGGTGGCCTTTGGGCCGCCTTTTTTCATGGCGCCACGACGGCTGCCGGTCCGCTGCCAGCCATGTCACGCATAAATGCGCACCCCTCGGTTGCGGCTCCGGTCAATTTGTGATACTACTCTCTGAACACCGACGGTTCACGTGGGGTGGCGGGATAGGGATAATTACGAAGCGAGAGGTCGTACGAACATGGAACTGCTGGATGGCAAAAAGTGCGCTGAGAGCCTGGTGGCCGATATTTCCCGAAAGGTTGCCGGTTATATGGAATCCGGCCTGCGCAAACCGCATATGACCATCATTTTGGTCGGTAAACACGCCCCCAGTGAATCCTACGTCAAATCCAAGATAAACTCCTGCGGGAAAGCCGGTTTCGAGGGCAACCTGATCCGTTTGCCGGAGACGATCACGGAAGCGGAACTGCTGGAGAAGATCAGCGAGATCAACGGCGACCGGAACACCGACGGTGTGATCGTCCAGCTGCCGCTGCCTCCCCACATCAACCAGCAGAACGTCATCAATGCAATCGCCCCCGAGAAGGACATCGACGGTTTTCATCCCACCAATTTCGGCCGCATGGCCCTCGGCCAGAAGGCCTTCCGCCCGGCAACCGCCTACGGTATCTGCAAGCTGCTGCAATTCTACAACATACCGGTCAGGGGGAGGCATTGCGTTGTCATCGGCCGCTCGAACATTGTCGGTAAGCCGATCTCCATCATGCTGGCCAACGATTTCGACATCGGCAACGCCACCGTTACCCTGACCCACATCGAGACGCCCCGGCCGCTCCTGCTGGACGAGACCCGCCGGGCCGATATCGTGATCGTAGCGGTGGGCATTCCCGGCTTTGTCAGCGAGGACATGGTCAAGGAGGGAGTGGTGCTGATCGATGTGGGCATCAACCGGCTGGAGGACGGCAAACTCGTGGGTGATGTTGATTTCGCCGCGGTTGCCCCGAAATGCTCCTGGATCACCCCGGTGCCGGGCGGAGTCGGCCGCATGACCGTGGCAGCCCTGATGATCAATACCCTGATGGCTTACGAAAATAATTTCAATCTGGTCTGAGGCAGGCAGCTTCCGGCATAGCGGCAGAGACAATCCTGAATCCGTGACGCCTCCATGCCTTCGCTGGTCCGGAAGGCCTCAGCCCCTGCGCTTGAAGAGTTTGGGACAATCAGTCGGGGTACGGGCCTGGTGAGTGAATTGTTACGACACGGCGACGTGCGGGCCCCGGCTCTTCCGGACACTACGCCATTCCGGCGTCACGGATTCAGGATAATGGGAGCAACGCCATGGCATGGCTGAACGGTACAATGGCTCGGATAACGCGGTACGGGGCGGCGATACTGCTTGCAGCGCTCATGTTCTCCCCCTGTCGTGCCGTAGCCCACAGCGAGGAGGCCCCTCAAAAACAGCAGGCAGGGGACCCTTTTCCGCAGTCGGAGGGGCCGGAGGTGGGGGTCGATGAACGTTTGGGCGCCAAGATTCCTCTGGACGCAACCTTTCGCGACGAGGCCGGCAAGACGGTCCGCCTGGGAGATCTGATCACCGGGCCGACCATCATTCTCCCGGTGTATTACAGTTGCGCCAATGTGTGCAATTATCTGCAAGGGGGGCTGGCGCGGGTTCTGCCGATCCTGAAGAACAGGCCGGCCACCGAATACCGGGTCATCTCGGTGAGTTTCGACGAGAGCGAGACCCCGCAACTCGCCGCCCGCTACAAGCGCATGTACCTGAGCTCCATGAATGTCTCCTTTCCCGAGGACGGTTGGCGTTTTCTTACCGGCGATACCGCAAATATCCTGCGTTTGACCGGTGCCGCCGGATATCGTTTCCAGCGCCGGGGTCGGGACTTCATCCATCCGGTGACGAGCCTGGTGGTCGCCGGGGACGGCACCATTGTCCGTTATCTGTACGGCACGAGTTTTCTGGCCAAGGATGTGTCCCTGGCCCTGCTGGAGGCGCGTGAGGGGAAGGCGGGGGCCTCCATCCGCAAGGTCATGGAATTCTGCTTCAGCTACGATCCCGCCGGCAAAACCTATGTCTTCAATCTGCTGCGGGTGAGCGCCACCGTGGTCATCCTCTGCGCCGGCGGATTTCTGGCCTTTTTGCTGCTGGGCGGGGCGAAGCGGAGAAAGCCGGAGTCCCTTCCCGGCAAGAGGGGGCTGGAGTAACAGGAAGGAACCGGCCGGGGCTCCCGCTGTCGCTGTTTATCCCTGCCGCCGTGGCGATTTTGCCGTTCAGCGAGAACACCGTTCTCCATCTTTCCGGGAGGTTTGATGACCACCGCTCAGCCGACATACCCAAGTTTCTGGAACGATACCGGCAAGACCGGCCTCTCGGCCTGGATATTCTCCACCGACCACAAACGGATCGGACTGCTCTATTTCTACTCAACCTTCGGTTTCTTTCTGGTGGGGGTCCTGCTGGGCCTTTTGCTCAGGATTGAACTGATGGCGCCGGGGCGCACCATCATGGGGCCCCAGACCTACAACGCCCTCTTTACCGTTCACGGCGTGGTGATGATCTTCCTCTTCATCATCCCCGGTTTTCAGGGTTCCTTCGGCAACCTGGTCATGCCGATCCAGATCGGCGCCCGCGACGTGGCATTCCCCCGTCTGAACCTGTTCTCCTGGTGGCTCTACATGACCGGAGCCGTGATCATCCTCACCTCGCTCTTCACCGGCGGCGGGCCGCCCGACACCGGCTGGACCTTCTATGTTCCCTTCAGCTCCCGCACCGGCACCAACGTCTCCCTGGCGGTGTTCGGGGTCTTCGTGGTCGGTTTTTCCTCGATCCTGACCGGTCTCAATTTCATCACCACCATCCACCGGCTGCGGGCCGAGGGGATGACCTGGGGCCGGCTGCCCTTGTTTGTCTGGTCCCTGTATGCCACCGCCTGGGTGCAGATCCTGGCCACGCCGATCCTGGCCATTACCCTGGTGCTGGTCATGGCCGAGCGTCTTCTGGGCACCGGCCTGTTCGATCCCGGCCGCGGCGGTGACCCGGTCATGTACCAGCATCTGTTCTGGATCTATTCCCATCCGGCGGTTTACATCATGATCCTGCCCGCCATGGGGGTGATCTCGGACGTCCTCCCGGTATTCTCCCGAAAGCCGATCTTCGGCTACAAGATGATCGCCTTTTCCAGCGTCGCCATCGCCGCCTTCGGCTCCCTGGTCTGGGGACACCACATGTTCACCAGCGGCATGAGCGATACCGCCATCCTGGTCTTTTCGTTTCTGACCTTCATCGTCGCCATCCCCTCCGCCATCAAGGTCTTCAACTGGGTGTCCACCCTTTACAAGGGCTCCATCTCCCTGGAGGCCCCCATGCTGTTCGCCCTCTCCTTCATCCTGCTCTTTTCCATCGGCGGTTTGAGCGGCCTGATTCTGGGGGCGGCCGCCACCGACGTCCACGTTCATGATACCCATTTCGTGGTAGGGCATTTTCACTACGTGATCTTCGGCGGCGCCGGTTTCGCCTTCTTTGCCGCCATGCACTACTGGCTGCCCAAATTCTACGGGCGCCGCTACGCCGAGAAACCGGCCATTGTGGCCTGGGCGCTTATGTTCGTCGGGTTCAACGTCATGTACTTCACCATGCAGGTGCTCGGCATGAAAGGGATGCCAAGGCGCTACTACGACTATTTGCCGGAGTTTGCCACCCTCAACCTGGTGGCCACCGTCGGCAGCTGGATCCTGGCCGCCGGTCTGCTCCTCATGCTGGTGAACCTGTTCCGCGGCCTGTTCCGTGGGGAACCGTTCACAGGCAACCCCTGGGGCGGGGCGACCCTGGAGTGGACGACCCCCACGCCGCCCCCCACGGAAAACTTCGAACAGGAGCCGGTCGTCACCCACGGCCCCTACGACTTCAGGGGGACCGGTATTCCATGAGCCATCACAAGGACGACAACGGGGCCAAGCTGGGCATGTGGCTGTTCCTGTTTACCGAATTGCTCCTGTTCGGCGGTCTGTTTCTGCTCTATGCGGCCTATCTTTCCCGCTATCCCCATGAGTTCTCGGCGGCCGGCCGCCAGCTCAACGTGGTCTTCGGTACGGTCAATACCGTTGTCCTGCTGACCAGCAGCCTGTTTGTGGCCATGGCGGTTACCGCGCTGCAACGGAACGAGCGGCGCCAGACCCTGTGGCTGATCGGAGGGACGGTCCTCTGTGCGGCCATTTTCATGGCGATCAAGTATGTGGAGTGGGGCACCAAGATCCGGCACGGCATCTATCCCAACTCGCCGCACCTGACCACCGGCCCTGCCGGTGAATCGGTATTTTTCAGCCTTTACTACATGAGCACCGGGATCCATGGCCTGCACGTACTGATCGGTGTCACACTGCTGACCTGGATAGGGACCAAGGTGAAACGGGGCGCCGTCCATGGCGGAGACTACATTCTGCTGGAGAACGGCGCCCTGTACTGGCACCTGGTGGACTTGATCTGGATCTTCATCTTTCCGCTCTATTACCTGATTCTCTAGGAGCCTCCCATGACGTCCAACACTGGTGGCCATCATATTGTAGGTTACGGCAAACTGGCGCTGGTCTGGCTGGCCTTGCTGGTCCTGACCGCCCTGACCGTCCTGATCACCCGCATTGAACTGGGCGGGTACAAGGTGCTGGGGGCCTTGACCATCGCCTGTCTCAAGTCGGGGCTCGTGATCGCATTCTTCATGCACATGAAGTATGAGGGGCGGCTCCTGCGCTGGCTCCTGTTCGTGGCCCTGGTAACCCTGGCCATCTTTATCGGTTTCACCTTCTTTGACGTGCTCTACCGCTGAGGAGCTACTGTGAATAGCGCATATCTCACCACCACGACCGACGCCATCGACCCGGTCTTCATGTTCATCTTCGGGGCCTGCCTCGTGCTGCTGGTCGGCATCACCGCTGCCATGATCATCTTTGTCGCCCGTTACCACCGCTCACGGGCTCCGGAGCCGACCTCCCAGGTGGCGGGCAACCTCTGGCTGGAAGTGGTCTGGATCGTACTCCCGACCATCCTGGTGCTGGCCATGTTCTATTACGGCTGGGCTGGCTATCTGGCGCTGCGTAACGTACCCAAGGGCGCCATGGAGGTGACCGCCACGGCGCGCATGTGGTCGTGGAACTTTGCCTACCCCGACGGGAGGACCAGCGACAAACTGTATGTGCCGGTGAACAAACCGGTCAGGGTAGAACTGGTCTCCCAGGATGTGATCCACGGATTCTATCTGCCCGCTTTCCGGGTCAAGCGTGACATGGTGCCGGGGATGAAGAACTACGCATGGTTCGTGGCCACCAAGCCGGGTTCTTACGACCTGTTCTGTTCTCAGTATTGCGGCACCGGCCACTCGGCCATGATCACCACCGTGGAGGCGCTGCCCGAGGCGGAGTTCGCCGCCTGGCTGGAACAGAAGGCGGCCGGCGGGGAACACCCCGGCCGGGCCCTTCTGGAAAAGCACGGCTGTCTGGGATGCCATTCGCTGGACGGCAAGCCGGGGGCCGGACCGACCCTCAAGGGGATCTGGGGGCGTAGTGAAACGGTGTTGACCAATGGCCAAGAGCGGCACATTACCGTGGACGAGGCCTATCTGAGACGCGCGCTCGTGGAGCCGAACGCGGATGTGGTCAAGGGGTTCCAGCCGATCATGCCCCCCTTTGGTGGAGTGCTCAATGGGGATGAGATCAAGGCGGTCATCGACTATCTCCGCAGCGGCGGGGCCGCCCCCGCCAAACGCGACGGCAGGAAGCTGGCCCGGGAAAAGGGCTGTTTGGGGTGTCACTCCCTGGACGGCACCCCGGGTGCCGGCCCCACCTTCAAGGGGCTGTTCGGTGCCCGGGTCACGGTGCTGAAGGGGAAGGTAAAGACTACCGTGACGGCAGACGAGAACTATCTGCGGGAGTCGATCCGGCAGCCGTCGGCTGAGCTGGTGGAAGGGTTTCAGCCGATTATGCCCGCCCATTCCGGGCTGTCCGATGACGATGTGACCGCTCTGGTGGAATTCATCGAGGGGCTCAAGTGATTGCCCCGCTGCTCCGGCTGTTCCGGCCGCGCCTGGCGCTCCTGAACGGCGTTGCCGCGACGGGGGGCTACCTCCTTTACCCGGGCTCGGTGCATGTCGTTTCCCTGGGCGCCCTCGCAGGCGGGGTGACGCTTCTGGCCGCGGGCGGCTCCGCCATCAACCAGGTGCTGGAGCGGGACCAGGACCGTCTGATGATGCGCACCAGTCGCCGACCTCTCCCCCGGGGAGACCTGACACCGCGTTCCGCCACCGCCATTGGCGCGGGCGCTGTCGCAGGCGGCCTGTGGTTGCTGGCCGCCGTGGGAGGGGCACTGCCCCCGCTACTCGGCATAGCGGCTCTTGGGTGGTATCTGGCGATCTATACCCCCCTCAAGCGCCGCACCTCTCTCTCTCTGGCTCTGGGAGCCGTATGCGGCGCCGCACCGCCGCTGATCGGCTGGTGTCTTGCCGGAGGGAGGCCCGGTGACTATCGGATCATGCTGCTGGCCGGGCTTTTGTACCTGTGGCAGGTTCCCCATTTTTGGCTCTTTCAGCGCCGCCATGCCGCAGATTACCGTTCCGCCGGCATCCCGCTTTTAAGAATACCGGTCATAGAGGGAAGGCTGTTCTGGCTCTGGATGTTTGCCCTGATCGCCGCGGCCATGCTGTTGCCCGCCTTCGGCATCATCGGGCAGCATGTCGCCCTCTGGTATGCCGTCTTTCCCCTGCCGCTGGCCCTCATCTCCCTGGCGCGCTCCGAACGGTTTCTCTTTCCGTATCTCAATCTATTTCCGCTTCTGGTTACCGCGACGCTCTCCCTCGGCCATTGCTGAGGCGCACGCGGGATGAATCAAAGGCTGTTTCTCGAATCTTCTGATGTTCTTTGTGCCTCTGTGAGCTTTAGCGAACGTTGGTGAGCGAGTGAGAGATAAATCGGATCAGGAGGCTGCCATGTTCAGATCGGCGACTCAGGCTTGTGCGGTTCTGGCGGCGGCGTCTCTTCTGGGAGGGTGCAGCAATGAAGCCTCCCGGAATGAGGAGCGTCCCCCCGCACCGCCGTCCCAGCAGCAGTTACGCAGGGGCGAAGAGCTGTTCAAGCAGTACTGCGCCGCCTGCCACCCCGATGGCGGCAATGCCAGCGATCCGGAACGGACCCTGCGTGGCTCGGCCCTGCGTTACCACCATATCACCAAGCCCGAGGACATCATGCACATCATGCGTTCCCCTGTTTCGCGCATGATCAGTTTCGATACGGCGACCATTTCCGACAAGGACGCCAGGGCCATCGCCGACTATGTGCTCCATGCTTTCAGGTAGAGGGGCGGGTTTCCCGCCTGCAGGCTTATGCTGCGGTGACAGGGCAGCCGCCCCTGCTCCGGTCGGTTGCTTTTTTCTGACGGCATGATACTATCGGGTACACATTTTATCCCCGTGAGCCGTTCCGGACGGTTTTAAGGTCACAAGGCAGGTGAGTCATGACGATATTCAGGGTGTTTGGCGTCGCAGCAGGCATCTTTGTGGCTGCTACAATAGTGGACCTTCCCTCTCCGGGCGTGTGGGCCGCCGACGGGACGGGTGGGGCCGGTGATCCCGCACCCCCTGTGTCGTCCGACCAGGTTTCCCCGACGCCCCAAAAGAAGGCTATGGGTGCGGTTGTTCCCAAGAAGCGAAAGAAGAGAAAGTCGTTGGCCAAGGGCAAAGCAGTGCGCAAGGCCTCTGCGGCGATAGTCGAAACCGTTCCCGGCAAAAGGCTCGCTCTGGATGAGGTTATGGTTCTCCTGAAGACAAGCAGGGATCTGTCGGGTAAAAACCTGAGCGGCATCAATCTGGTGGGCGCCAACCTCGGCAAGTGCAACCTGAAGGGCGTGGATTTGAGTAATGCCAATCTGGAACGGGCCGATCTGGGGGAGTCGGACCTGGAACGGGCCAATCTCAGCGGTGCGAACCTGAGGATGGCAAGTCTGAAGTTAAGCGGTATGACCGGCGCGAATCTGGAAAATGCCATTCTGGACGGGGCCATCTGGCAGGACGGCAGGATTTGCGGTAAAGGATCGCTCGGCATCTGTCGGGAGGCTGTTTCGCCCTTTTCCGCCAAGTGATCCCGTGCCCATCGAACTCATCTCTTCGTCGGCGTCTCCGCCGCGTATCAACGGATAAAACTGAAACGAGAAAAGGCGGCCTATGGCCGCCTTTTCTCGTGCTGTACGTCGTCGTCGGTTACGCCGCCAGATGAAGTTCGTCGTTTTCCGCATATGCGGAAAACGCTTTGAGGAAGGATTTCTCCTTGCCGTTTTTGATGGTCTCCGTCAGCGTACTATCCGTCGTCCGGATTGTTCCGCAGAACAGGCACGTCACCACATTTTCGGCTGACCCGTCCGCAGCGGAATCGATCCCGAAATAGTGCTCGTTGGTGTTGCATACTGGGCACGTCATTGTTTTTCTCCTATGATCCCTGTCGTAAATTTAGTTATACTATAAACGGTAAATTCGGGAAAGGCAAGAGGTAATGCCAAAATTATTCAAACAAAACAAAATGTTACACAACTGTTGTATTGCTGGTTAGATATGTTTTTTATTTTTGGCCGATATTCAAATTTAGTGTAACTTTAACATGCTGAAATAATACCATAAAAATAAAACAAACACTATTTTGCGATCCTGCAACAGATGCCCACCGTGATGTTGCCCCTGATCCGGAATGGGCATAACCTGGCGAGATTGGGGGGAAAGACAGCGTGGGTGGTGGTTGGCCAGACCTGGAAAAGGCGGCTTTTGGCCGCCTTCGGGAAGTAAAGGTGGAAAAACGCTGATCAGTCCGTCAGGTTCACGACCGTCCTGCCCCGGAGCTCGCCATGCAGTATGGTCCGGATCTTTTCCTCAAGTCCAGGGAGGCCGCACTCGACAGCCATCCCGGTGAGGGAGTCCGGTTTCCAGTCGCCGGCCAGCCGGTTCCAGACGGTGACACGCAGCCCCATGGGGCACTGTACCGAGTCGATGCCCAGCAGGCTCACCCCTCTCAGGATGAAGGGGAATACGTTGACGGGAAGTTCCGTGGAGCCGACCAGGCCGCAGCAGGTTACTGCCCCCCCGTAGCGGGTTGCCTTGAGGATTGCCGCCAGGGTGGTTCCTCCCACCACATCCACGGCTCCGGCCCAGCGTTCCTTTGCGAGCGGGCGCTCGCTCCCCTGCAGCAATTCGTCGCGGCTGATGACCTCTGCGGCCCCGATGGCGCTGAGGAAGTCCCGTTCGTGTTCCTTGCCGCTGGCCGCCACTACCCGGTAGCCTGCTTTTGCCAGCAGGCCGACGGCAATGCTCCCTACGCCGCCGGTGGCGCCGCTGACGACGATGTCGCCGCTCCCCGGCCGCACCCCTGCTTCCATGAGCCGGAGCACGGAAAGGGCGGCGGTGAACCCCGCCGTGCCGAGTATCATGCTCTCCCGGAGACTCAAGCCGGCGGGCAGTTTCAGCACCCAGGCCGCAGGCACCCGGATGTACTGTCCGAAACCGCCGGGGGTCCCCATGCCCAGGTCATAGCCGGTGACGATCACCCGGTCACCGGGAACGAGGGCTTCCGTCGAAGAGGCGGCGACCTCTCCGGCCGCATCGATGCCGGGGGTATGGGGAAAGTTACGGCTTACGCCGGGGTGGCCGGTGGCGGAAAGGGCATCCTTGTAGTTGAGGGACGAATAGTGAACCCTGATGATGACCTCGCCCGGCGGCAGGTCGCTGATCCGCCGTTCGCCTATGCGGCGCGTAAAGGTCCCCTTGTGCGGCTCCTCAACGATTATGGCCTTGAAAACGATATCTTCCATGGTCTTGCTCCCCCCGTGTTTTTGGGATAGTGCTTGCAGACGTTTTTTTCTGACAACCTGCCAATAAAAACATACCCCAATATAGACATGATTCACAAGCGCCATTCTCGGCGGAATTTTTTGATTGACCCGTCTATCGCTTCATAGTCCAGACTTGTTTCCATCATGGCCGTGATACAATTCCAGGAAGGAAGGAGCAGGAGCATGGAAAAGAAGGTCACCATCGAGGAATGGGTGGGGCGTTTCCGGGCGATCGGCCTGGACGATGCAGCGATGGCCCGCTGGCATGGGCTTTTTTGTGTGAGCAACTGCGGGACCCTAGCGTAGGGGATCGAAAAGGTACTCCAGGCCGTTGACCTTGATCTCGTACACGATGCGCAACCGGTCGCCCAGCTTGCCGTGGGGAAAGCCCTGCTGGGCGAACCAGACCACGTAAGGCTCGGGCAGGTCGATCAGCGGCCGTCCCTGGTACTTGCCGAAGGGCATGCGGGCTCCGGCCAGGTCGATCAGGTCCTGCGGGTCCACCTGTGGTGACGATGTGTCCATGGGTTACTCCAGTTCCGCGAGCCGCGCGCCGAACGCCGCCGTGGTTTTGGCCTTGCGAAGCTGGCGGACGGCCTTTTCGAAGTCGGCATCGTCAAAGGTTGCCAGTACCCCCTTGACCTTGTTCAGGACCTGGGTCTCCCCACAGAACAGCTCACCGTATAGGGTCAGAAGCTCCCCGAGATACCGTTGCAGCATGGCCGCCCGCTCGGCCCTGTCCGGTTCGGCGGGGGCGCTGCCGCGCAACCGCTGGAAGAGCAGCGGATCGGCAATGGCGCCCCTGCCCAGCATGAGCCCGGCGGCGCCGCTTTCCTCCAGCAGCCGTGCGCCGTCGGCGGCGCTGCGGATGTCGCCGTTGGCGATGACCGGCAGCCGGGTGTGCCGCACCACGCGGGCGGTGATCGCGTGGTCCGCCAGCCCCTGATATTCCTGGGCCACCGTGCGGGGGTGCAGCACGAGGAAATCCACGCCGGCGGCCTCGAAGAGGGGGAGCAGTCCGAAGACTTGCTCGGGGTCGTCGTAGCCGGCGCGCAGTTTGACGGAGAAACTGCCCGCAATGGCGCCGCGCAGGGCAAAGATAATCTCTTCCAGCAGCTCGGGGCGTTGCAGCATGCCGCCACCGGTCAGGCCGCTGGTCATCCGCCCATAGGGACACCCCAGGTTGAGATTGATATGCACGGCCCCGGCGGCCTGGGCGGAGCGGGCCGCAGAGACCAGCGCTTCGCGGCCGTGGCCGATCAACTGCACCACCAGGGGTACGCCCCCCTCCCGGGGGGCAATCTCGCGCAGGTCGGCTGCCGAGAGCCGGCGCACCGGCGCCGCGGCGTTGACCCGCATGAACTCGGTAAAGACCGTATCAGGCCGGACCCAATCGATAAACAACCGCCTCATGGCCCGGTTGGTCAGCCCCTGCATCGGCGCCAGCATCAGGGGAGGGTGCCCCGGCTGCCAGGGGAGCAAAGGGGTGGAGGGCACGGATGTTGTTTCGGTAACGGTTGCGTTGTCACCGTTCTCGGCGGCTTGTTTCATCTGCCCCCCGCAAGGCAGGTCTGGTTGCGACCCCTGTTTTTCGCCTTATAGAGCGCCCCGTCGGCGGCCTTGAGCACCTCCTGGGGAGATGCCTGCCGTCCTCCCGGCTCGGCCACGCCGATGCTGACCGTAACCGATACCTCGCCGGACCGGTGCGAACCGGTGCGGCGGTTTTTACCCCGCTCCTCGTCCTTGGGGCGGTCTTCCCCGCGTAGCGTCATGCGATAATCGGCAATGGTCTGGCGAAGCCGTTCCAGGTGCGGAAGCGCCTCCTTGGCGCTCTTGCCCGGAAATAGCACCGTGAACTCCTCGCCGCCGTAACGGAACGGGGAGCCGCCTCCCGTCATGTTCATCAGGCGCGCCCCCACCATCTTGAGCACCTGGTCCCCCACGTCGTGGCCATAGGTGTCGTTGAAGTCCTTGAAATGGTCCACATCCACCATGGCGATGGCGTAACGGCTCCCCAGGCCCGGCAATTGCTCGTTGAGCACGCGGCGGGAGAGCAGGCCGGTGAGATCGTCGCGGAACGCCATATTGTAGGAATCCTGGATAACGGCCATGATCAGGATGAGGGCGGAAGCGGCGCAGAATGTTTCCGGCACGTGGGGTGACCACATCCACCTGAACACGACGTAGAGGGTGACGCAGCAGGCGAACACGCTTCCCTCGATGGGGGAGCCGAGGGAGAGCGCCCGCCGCATGGCGACGCATGCCGCCAGGAGAATCAGAAGCAGGCCCAGTTGCGGCATCACGAAGCGCTCGAGCGCCGGCCAGTGCACAATCGGCCTCGCCAGGGCGACCCACAGGGCGTGCTGGTCAAGGTGGACCGACAACCACACCGCGCCGGTCTGCACGGCAACGAACAACAGGCGCATGCGCCCCGCCGTACTCCAGAACCCCTTTTCGCTCATCAGGGCAACGAGCAGGACGTTGAACGGCACGACAACCGTCAGAACACGATAGATCAGCCATGCCTCAGGGGTGTCGGTGCCGTGGGCGAGTTGGGTGCGAAAGAGGTAGTAGCATACCCCCCCGGCCAGCAGGGCAAGGAAGACCCGCCCCCGCCGGAAATGGCAGGCAAGGAGCATCCCCACGGTGTACAGGAGGTAGGGGGCAAGGGGCACCAGGCCCTGCTGTTCCGGAGAAAGCCGGGGGATTTGGAAAACGATGATCCAGGCGGCAAAAAGGACAAGCGCCGGGACAAAAATTGTGGAGATTTTTCTGAGCATGGAATGGCAGAGAATAGCACAAAGCCAAGCGGCATCCAAGGAACAATCTCCCGGCCCCGCTTGGCTTTATCCTGTTCCTGTCCCGTTGTCCCCGGTGTCCTGCCGATCAACGCCCCGGTTTTTGGAGCGTCCGGATCTGTTCGTTCGTTTCTTGCAGTTTCTTGCTCAATACCCGCAGTTCTTCACGGTTGTAGACCGTAGCCCCTTTATCCCGGATCTCGGCCCGAAGCCGTTGGATACGCTGCTGAATGCTGTCAACCTCACGGTCGCAATCCTTCAGGAGCATCTCGCATTCTTTTGCGCACTGTTCATCCTGATGGTTGTGCATGGTCTCATGGGTCATATCCATGGAGGTGTGATCTTCGTGTTCATGGGCATGGGACAGCACCGGGGCGGAAAGGGCCAGGACGGCTGCCAGTACTACGGTAAGTTTCTTCATGTCTGGTGGTCTCCTTTGGTTGGAATTTTCTTGTGTGTCTTTAGAAAGAGCATGTGGTGTGCCAAGATGGTAACAAGCCTGTATTATTGACGTTTACGCCTGCGCAATGCTACTGAGGTGAAGGATATTCAACAGTGTGCGCAGGATATTCCGCTATTTGTTATAAACCTGTGGGAAAATCTGTTGTAAGATCACAACAACCCGGCAGCTCCCGGGCCGAAGACCACGAGGAGACAAGGGATATGCCGCCACACACTCAAAAACAACTCTACGTCCGGGCCAATTTCCTGGCGTTGTTCACCATTGCCTACAACTTCATTGAGGGTGTCGTATCCCTGTGGCTTGGCGCCGCCGATGAAACCCTGGCGCTCTTCGGATTCGGGGTGGACTCGTTTATCGAGGTGATTTCGGCGATCGGCGTCTGGCATATGGTGCAGAGGGTCAGGGCCAACAACGGGGAAAGCAGGGATGAGTTCGAACGGAGGGCGCTGCGCATAACCGGCGGTTCCTTCTATGTTCTGGCGGCGGGCCTGCTGTTGACCGCCTTGACGGGCATCCTCCGGCAGCATAAGCCGGAGACGACGGTCTGGGGGATCGCCGTTTCACTGGTGTCGATCCTCTTCATGTGGGCTCTGATTTACAGCAAGGAGAGGGTGGGCAGGGCGCTCGGCTCCGCCGCCATTCTGGCAGATGCCGCCTGTTCACGGGCCTGTATGTATCTGTCGCTGGTGCTCCTGGCCGCCAGTCTCGGTTACGAGTTGACCGGGATCGGTAGTCTCGATGCGGTGGGCGCCATCCTGATTGCCTGGCTGGGGTGGCGTGAGGGTCGCGAGGCTTTCCAGAAAGCCGCAGGGAAGGCATGCTGTTGCGCCGGGGCGTGTGCCGGCGAATAACAGCGCAAGGGCGCGGCCGCCGGTTGTGGGCCGTGCCCCTGCGCGGTAGTCGGCATGGTCAGGCCCGGTTGCGGGGACCCCGCCACGGCCGTTTTTTTTCGTTGCGGGCCGCTTCGGGGGTGGTGCCCGTTTTCACAGCCGGTTGCTTGCGGGCGTCTTTCGTTTCCTCGCCGGCAACCTGACTTTTGGTCCGGAATGGTCCGGAACCGCTGACGGGGCCTTTGGCCTGCTGTCTGGCGTCGTTTTTCGGCGCCGGGCGGCGGTGCCCCATCTCGTGGGGGTGTCGCTTGAACTCCTCATCCTTCGCCTGGGCCGGAACCGTATAGTCGAAATCCGGCAGGGTCTTGCGCTCGATCTGCTTGCCCAGCAGTTTTTCCAGTGTCCTGACGGCGCCCGCGTCATCCCGGGTGACGAAGGTTATGGCCTCTCCGGTGCGTTCCGCCCTGCCGGTCCGCCCGATCCTGTGCACGTAGAATTCGGCCGTCTCCGGCATATCCAGGTTCAGGACCAGGCCTATCAACGATACGTCGATGCCCCGGGCGGCGATGTCGGTGGCGACCAGGATCCGGTATGAACCGTCCCGGAAGCCGTCCATGGCTTCCTGCCGCCGGTTCTGGGAAAGGTTCCCCTGCAGCGATGCGGCCCGGTAGCCGGCCTTGACCAGCAGTTCGCCGACCCGTTTGGCCCGGTGTTTCGTCCGGGTGAAGACCAGTACCGAACCCTCGGTATGCTTTTCCAGTATCTTCATCAGCAGGGCCGTTTTCAGGTGTTGTTCCACCGGGTACAGGGCGTGCCGCACCGTGGTGGCGGGCTTGATCTTGTCGATCTGCACGGTCACGGGGTTTTTCAGCAATTCTTCGGCCAGCTTCCGGATCTCGTCCGGCATGGTTGCCGAGAGCAGGAGGGTTTGCCGTCTGGCGGGCAGCTTTTGGAGAATCTTCTTGATGGTGGGCAAAAAACCCATGTCGAACATCTGGTCCGCCTCGTCGAGGACAAGGACCTCGATGTTATCGAGTACCGCAACCCCCTGCTGCATGAGGTCAAGAAGCCGTCCGGGGCAGGCCACGATGATCTCGGTTCCCTTCCTGAGGGCGGCGATCTGGGGTGTCTGCCCGACGCCGCCGTAAACCGTGGCGCTCTTCAGGCCGGTCTGGCCGGCGAACAGCCGGAAGGATGCATCGATCTGCTCCGCGAGTTCCCGGGTCGGGGCGATGACCAGGGCGCGGGTCACGTGGCGCGGGCCCGCAGTCAGCCGGTTAAGTATGGGCAGCGCAAAGGCTGCCGTTTTGCCGGTCCCGGTCTGGGCCAGGCCGAGCACGTCGCGCCCTTCCATGATCACGGGGATGGCTTCTTTCTGGATCGGTGTCGGGTGCGAGTAGCCCGCCTCGCGGATACCGGCCGACACTGCCGGGTGAAACTTGAAATGGGTGAATCCCATGGTTTGTTGCCTTTCTGTCCTGTTGTTGGTTTTGCAAAAAAAGGCCCCGGCATACTCCGGGGCCTACGATGACGTGATATCCGGTACTGCTGATTACTATACGAATAACAGCTTTTGCCAGGTGCTGTCAAGGGACCAATTGGAAGGCGTATTGGGGAGGGGGGCGGCAACGAACGAAATGAAAGGCCCGCGAAGTTTCGCGGGCCCCGGTAATCGTCTCTCTTATTCGCCCTTTTCAAGGGCTATTCCGGCCGCAGTAACTGCCGGATTCCTGCTGCACCATAGTTTTCGGGTGAAACTTCCTCTATGTCTCCCCCTCCTTGCCGTGACGTTCTGATGCAAGTAGTACTACTTGAGTAAACTATAATCTTCCGGGACGCATAATAAAAGACTGTTAAATAATTTATTTCGGCGTACAATTTCTTCTTTGGACTTATGCAGAAGATACCGCTCGTGGTCGGGCAGGTACACCATCCCCAACGAAAAAAAGGCAGCCCACAGGCCGCCTTTTTCACGTGATGCGGTAAGGTCCCGTCGTGCCCTACAGAATCTCCAGCAGGGATACCTCAAAGCTGAGGTTCTCGCCGGCCAGGGGATGGTTGGCGTCGAAGGTGACGCTGTCCGCGCTCACCTCAACGACCGCCACGCCCAACTCCTCATCATCCTCATTGGCGAGCACCAGTTCGTCGCCCACCACCGGGTCCAGGTCGTCCGGGAGATCGCTGCGCGGCACGGTGAAAACCCGTTCCTTGTCGTATTCGCCAAAAGCGTCCGCAGCCGGAATAACGACGGTTTTCTTGTCGCCGGGGGCCATGCCGACCAGTGCCTCGTCGATCAGGGGAAACAACTCCCCGGCGCCGATGGTCAGTTCCATAGGGCCGCTTTCCTCGCAGCCGCAGCCGCACTCGTCATCGCCGCAGTCGCCATCTTCCTCGCAACCGCACTCATCGGAATCGCACTCGCTCTCCAGAGTTGAATCAAAAACGGTACCATCTTCCAGCGTGCCGGTGTAGTCGATTTTAACCTTGTCGCCTTGTTTTGCCTGTGCCATGTGTTTCATACCTTTCACCTGTAATGCGGCAGAACGCCGTTGTCTCTCCCTATAAGGTACGGGAGAATGCGGCCATCCGTCTACAAAAATCGTGCAATGCCCCGGAATACCGGGATCGCGGGGGCGACGGCCATTGGGGATTCCCGCTGTCAGGCAAGGAAGGCGGAAATGGTTGCTGCCGCCTGTTTGCCGTCCCCCATGGCCAGGATGACGGTTGCTCCGCCCCGGACGATGTCGCCCCCGGCGAAGACCCCCTCAAGGTTGGTCAGGCCGCTCTCGCCGGCTACGATGTTGCCCCACTTGTTCACGTCCAGGTCGGGAGCCGTCGCCGTCAGGAGCGGGTTCGCCCCCGTCCCGACCGCATTGATGATCACGTCGGCCGGGATGTCGTATTGGGAACCCTCCACCGGTACCGGTTTGCGCCGGCCCGAAGCGTCCGGCTCGCCCAGTTCCATGCGCTGGCAGCGAAGGGAGGCAGCCCAGCCGTCGCCCTCGCTGAGGATGGCCACCGGCGCGGTCAGCATGAGAAACTCTACCCCCTCTTCTTTGGCGTGCTTGATCTCCTCCACGCGGGCGGGCATTTCGGCCTCGCTGCGGCGATAGATGATCATGGCCCGCTCCGCGCCCAGCCGCCGGGCGGTGCGCACACAGTCCATCGCCGTGTTGCCGCCGCCGATGACCGCCACATTGCGCCCCCGGATGATCGGCGTGCTGGCGTCGGCCAGGCGTCCGGCCCCCATCAGGTTGACCCTGGTCAGGTATTCGTTGGCCGAGTAGACCCCTTTCAGGTTCTCCCCGGAGATGTTGAGCATGGTCGGCAGGCCGGCTCCGTTGGCAATGAACACGGCGTCGTGATCCTGGCGAAGTTGGGCAAGGGTGAGGGTTTTACCGATGATCACGTTGCACTCTATTGCAACGCCGATTGCCCGGAGGCGGTCAACCTCCACGTCGATGATTGCCTTGGGGAGCCGGAATTCGGGGATTCCGTAGCGCAATACCCCGCCGGTATCGTGCAGCGCCTCGAAGATTACCACGCCATGGCCGGCGCGGGCCAGTTCCCCCGCCGCGGTGAGCCCTGCGGGACCGCACCCCACGACGGCCACCTTCTTGCCGGTAGCGGGAGGGAGGGGTTCCGTGGTGAGTTGGGCGCTGTTCTCCATGGCCCAGTCGGCTACGAAACGCTCCAGGTAGCCAATCGCCACGGCCTCGCCCTTGATTCCCCGCACACACTTGGCCTCGCACTGGGTTTCCTGGGGGCAAACCCGGCCGCAGACGGCGGGCAACGCGTTGTCGTGTTGCAGGATACGGGCGGCGCCGGGCAGGTCATTTTCCGCCAGCCTGCCTATGAATTCGGGAATCGATACCCCAACCGGACAGCCCGCGACGCACTGGCGATTCTTGCACTGGATACAGCGTTGCGCCTCGCGTATGGCCTCCTCCCGGGTAAGTCCCCGGTTGACCTCCTCAAAGTTGGTGCTGCGTATCGTTGCCGCCAGTTCCGGCATCCTGACCCGGTCGATGGCGAGACGCTCCTTGGTTGTCATGGGTACGGTCATGGTTTCACCTGCCTGTTCAGTTTGCAATCGGCAGCCTCATGGCTCCGATAGGTGGAGAGACGGTCGAAGAGGTTTTCGAAGTCCACCTGGTGGCCGTCGAATTCGGGGCCGTCCACGCAGGCGAACTTCGGCTGTCCTCCCACCAGCACGCGGCAGCCGCCGCACATGCCGGTCCCGTCGATCATGATCGGGTTGAGGCTGACGATCGTCGTGATGCTCTGGGGGCGGGTGAGCTCGGCCACGGCCCGCATCATCGGCACCGGGCCGATGGCGAACACCGCCTTGGGACAGGTGTCGGGACTGGCCATCAGGTCGGCCAGTTCGGCGGTCACAAACCCCTTGCGCCCCATGCTGCCGTCCTCGGTGGTGACCAGCACCTCCTTGGAAAAGGCCGCCAACTCGTCCTTCAGGATGATGTAGGCATCGGCGCGGCCGCCGATGATGGTGGTCACTTCGTTGCCTGCTTCGGCAAGGGCCTTGGCCAGGGGGTAGAGGACCGCCGTTCCGACGCCGCCCCCTATGCAGGCCACCCGTCCCCACTGCTCGATGTGGGTCGGCAGGCCGAGCGGCCCCGCAACGTCCCGCAGAAAGCCGCCGGCAGGTATGGCGACGATCGTGCGCGTCGATGCGCCGATGGCCTGAATGAACAGGGTGATGGTGCCGGCTGCTTTGTCGGCGTCACCGATGGTGAGGGGAATACGCTCTTCTCCCGGTGCTGAACGAACGATGACGAACTGCCCCGGTTTCCGTGACGCCGCCACCCGCGGTGCTCTGACCACCATGCGGTGGAGAGAGGGTGCAAGGATGTCGTTGCTTACTACTTCAAACATGTCAATACCTGCCCAAATGAGATATGCGGCCAAAGGCCGCCTTTATGGTAAGCGACAAGGCGAAACAAACACAAGATTGTATACGGTATACATAGTTTTTGGAGTATTATTTAATAATATAGATTTGTTATGACTTATGTGCAGCTCAATGTTTCCCGACACGCAGGCGGCTTGACTTGTCCCGGCCGCAGGAGGACAATTATTTTAGACGCATCAACGACTACCATCTGTCGGTCATAGAAGGAGCGCGCCATGAAAACGACAGCGGAAAAGGCTGAGGTAAAGAGTTTTGCCGTCCCGGATGAGGTCAGGACGTTTCCGAAGGGGAGGCTTGAGTTGATTACGATAGGCGGGGCTACGGTCGGCCGGGCCGTGTTCGAGCCGGGATGGCGCTGGCTGACATCGGTACAGCCGCTGGTAAATACGCCGAGTTGCGAGGCGCCCCACTTTCAGTACCATGTTTCCGGCACATTGCATGTGGTCATGGATAACGGCAGCGAGTTCGATTGTCGGCCCGGTGATGTATCGTTCCTGCCCATGGGGCACGATGCCTGGGTAGTTGGCAATGAAACGGCCGTCGTGGTAGACTTTCAGGGCATGATCGACTACGCTAGGGCGAGCCGCTGATCAGGAACGATGTGCTGGCGGCGGATGCCACGAGCTGACGGAAAGGGGCTGCGGCCATGGGCAGGTTCATCGACATCGGTACCCTGGAGTGGAAGGCGGTGCGGCCGGACGTCGCCCAGGGGGTGGTGGGTATGACCATCCTTGACGAAGGGATCACCATGACCGTTACCCGTGTCTTGCCGGGGAGCGGTTTTGACGCGCATCACGACGCCTATGGCCATCTCCTCTATTTTCTGTCCGGATCGGGTGTCGTGGGGGTGGCCGGTGAGGAAGCCGCCATCCGGCCGGGGCTGGCAGTCCGCATCCGGGCCGGGGAAGAACATTATTACCGCAATACCGGGATGGATGAGCTTACCCTGTTGTCGGCCAATATCCCCGAAAGCGGCCGTTAGGAAGCGGGCCGGCGTTTCTCGCACATACCAGGACACCATGAGGGGGGCAGAACCAGGGTGACGGATGACGCACACCACGCCCGGAGGGCGGGGGTTTATTTCAAGCTGGTCCTGACGACCTTCTTCTGGGGTGGCACCTTTGTGGCCGCCCGTTTTGCGGTGCACGAAGCGCCGCCGTTCCATGCCGCCGCCTGCCGTTTCGGGATTGCCGCGGTCGTATTGCTGGCGCTGGTGGCCCGGCAGGCGCGGAAGCGGGGCGAAGCCTTTCCGCTGCCCCGCAGTCTTCGTGAGGTACTGACCCTCTCCTCTCTCGGCCTGACCGGAATCTTCTGCTACAATGCCTTCTTTTTCAGTGGCCTGAGGCTGACCGGCGCGGCCAACGGCTCCCTGATCGTCGCCATCAACCCGTTGCTCACGGCAGTCCTGTCCGCATGGTGGCTGCGGGAGCGGGTCAGGCTGCTCCAGGCTATCGGTCTGTCGGTCTCCCTGGCCGGCGTCGGGGTGATCGTCAGTCGTGGCGATATCGCTGTCCTCCGCACCCTGGCGTTCAACCGCGGCGACCTGCTGCTGCTTGGAGCACCGCTCAGCTGGGCGGCCTACTCGATCCTGGGCAAACGGGCCATGGGCACCTTTTCGCCCCTGGTGGCGACGGCCTATGCGGCCCTGTCCGGTGCCCTGCTCCTGATCCCGGCCGCCGTCGTGGAGGCGCTGGGCGAGGCGGTGCCGCACCGTTTCAGCGTCCTGGGCTGGCTGGCTATTCTGCAACTGGCCCTGCTCGGCACGGTGGTCGGTTTTGTCTGGTGGTATGAGGGGGTCCAGGCCCTGGGAGCCAGCCGGGCCGCCCTGTTCGTCAACCTGGTGCCGGTATTCGGCACCCTCCTGGCTGCCCTGCTGCTGGGGGAACGGCTCGGGTGGCCCCAGTTGTGGGGCGGCCTGCTGGTCATTGCCGGGGTCTGCGGCGGAACGGTTCGCCCCCGGATGGGCTGAGATGCGTTCGGCGTTGTGATATAATGAAATTCTGGACGAAAACCGATCACTCCATCAAAAGGTATCCATCGCAGGAGGAAGACATCGCGGTCCCGTGAGTGAACTGTTGCGTCACGGCGGCGTACGGGTCCCGGCTCTTCCGGACACGAAGGCTGCCGGCGTCACGTATTTGGTTTTGAGTTAAGGACGTTGCCCCGCTTGCCGTTAGCCTCTGGTGGGGCATACTGCCTACACGCAGTTTTTCATTTCCCGTCATGAAGAAAGAGGATATGCCATGGACCTCAAGAATACCCGCACCACCATCCTCGACCAGGGGGACCCGGAGCAGAAACGGGCCGAGATCCTGGAATACTTCCATAAGACCTTCGACATCGACGAGAAGCTCTACGAGACCCTCAGGCATGACGACACCTTCTACCTTCGGGCGGACCGGCTGCGGCATCCGCTGATCTTCTACTTCGGCCATACCGCCACCTTCTTCATCAACAAGCTGACCATCGCCAAGGCAATCGAAAGCCGCATCAACCCCCGTTTCGAATCCATGTTCGCCGTGGGGGTTGATGAGATGTCCTGGGACGACCTGGATTCGGCCCACTACGACTGGCCGACCCGCCAGGCGGTCAAGGAGTACCGCGACAAGGCCCGTGAACTGGTGGACGGCCTGATCCGGCGCCTGCCGCTCAAGCTGCCCATCACCTGGGAGGACCCGTTCTGGGCCATCATGATGGGCATCGAGCACGAGCGCATCCACCTGGAAACCTCGTCGGTGCTGATCCGCCAGTTGCCCATCGACCAGGTGGTGCAGCTTCCCTTCTGGGAAATCTGCAACGAGGCGGGCGAACCGCCGGAAAATCGGTTGCTTCAGGTGTCGGGAGGCCCGGTGGTCCTCGGCAAACCCAAGGAACATCCGCTCTACGGCTGGGACAACGAGTACGGCCGACGCGAGGCCGGGGTGGCCGGGTTCAAGGCCTCACAGTACCTGGTGTCCAACCGGGAGTTCCTGGCCTTTGTCCAGGCCGGCGGTTACGGGGAACGGAAGTGGTGGACCGAAGAGGGGTGGAACTGGCGGGAGTTCAGGCAGGCCGGGCATCCGCTCTTCTGGATCAAAAGCGACGGCGGCTGGAAGCTGCGCACCATGGCCTCGGAGATTGACCTGCCCTGGAGTTGGCCGGTGGAGGTCAACTACCTGGAGGCCAAAGCTTTCTGCAACTGGAAGGCGGCCGTGACCGGCCTCCCCATCCGCCTGCCGACCGAGGACGAATGGAACCGGCTGCGGGACGTGTGCCACGTCCCCGACCAGCCCTGGTGGGACAAGGCGCCGGGCAACATCAACCTGGAATACTGGTCGTCGTCCTGCCCGGTGGACCATTTCCGTTTCGGCGACTTCTACGACGTGGTGGGCAATGTGTGGCAGTGGACCGAGACGCCCATCTACCCCTTCCACGGTTTCCAGATCCACCCGTGGTACGATGATTTCTCCACTCCGACCTTCGACACTCGCCACAATCTGATAAAAGGCGGATCGTGGATATCCACCGGCAACGAGGCGACGCGGGACTCGCGCTATGCCTTCCGCCGGCATTTCTTCCAGCACGCCGGATTCCGTTACGTGGAGAGCGCTGCGCCGGTGGAAATCCACCAGGACCAGTACGAGACCGATACCCTGACGGCCCAGTACTGCGATGCCCATTATGGGCCGGAGCACTTCAGCGTGGCCAACTTTCCGGCGACCTGCGCAAAACTCTGCCTGGATGCTATGGCGGGCCGTTCCAGAGGCCGTGCCTTGGACCTGGGGTGTGCCCTGGGACGGGCCTCTTTCGAACTGGCCCGGGGCGGTTTCGAGAGGGTGACCGGCCTGGATTTCTCGGCACGTTTTTTCCGCCTGGCGGCCCGCATGCAGGAAGAGGGCTACCTGCGCTACGCCTTCCCCGAGGAGGGCGAAATACTCTCGTTCCACGAGACCAGCCTGACCGACCTTGGGTTGGACGGCGTACGGGAGCGGGTGGAGTTCTACCAGGCCGATGCCTGCAATCTGCCGCAAAAGTTCACCGGCTACGACCTGGTGCTGGCGGCCAATCTCATCGACCGCCTCTATTCGCCCCGCCGCTTCCTCGCAACTATCCACGAACGCATCAATCCGGGCGGGGTGCTCGTGATTACCTCTCCCTATACCTGGCTGGAGGAGTTCACCAAAAAAGAAGAGTGGCTCGGGGGGTACAAGGATGCGGGCGAGAACGTTACTTCGCTGGAGGGCCTGCACAGTGTGCTTGCGCCACATTTCCGCATGCTGGGGGAACCGCGCGACGTCCCCTTTGTGATTCGGGAAACCCGGCGCAAATTTCAGCATACCATTGCCGAGATGACCGTATGGGAATTGAAATGAACTCGGAGGAAAACGTGAACGAACGAATGACCGAACTGGAGTTGCGTTTCATGCAGCAGGAACACAGCATCCAGGAATTAAACGATACCGTCTATCGCCAGGAGCGGGCCATCGAGCGGCTTGAACGGGAGCAGAGCCTGATCCGCGAACAGCTCCGCCTGCTGGCGCCCTCTATCAACCGCAGCGCCGACGAGGAGGAACCCCCGCCTCATTACTGACCGGGAGCAGAGAACACCGGCAGTAGTCACGGGACATTTGCGCAAAAGTAAAATTGTGCAAAAAATGTATACGATTTTGCATTCGTATTTTTTGTTGATATTGTGTTATATTGAATCACTAGTTCATCGAACAGGCAAAACCAGGGAGACCTGGCGACGCAAAGCTACCTGTCCAAGCCGCATTGGATAGAGGGGCCGCCAAAATGACACAATAGTAACATTGTGACAAGGCCCACCTTTGCGTAAAGGTTGGGCCTTTTTTTATAACGTGTCAGCCCGGGCTCAACGGCAGTCCGGTGCAAAATGGCCTCTATTTATTTGATGTGCGCGCAAGGCGCAGGAAGGAGAACCGGTGACGAACGCACTTGTACCGGTGAAGAGTCCGGGAACTCAGGGGGAACTTGCCCAACTGGTCAGTTTCAGTATCTTCAACGAGGAGTACGGGGTTGAGGTCCTGAAGGTACGGGAGATCATCCGCATGACGGACATCACCCATATGCCGAACACCCCTCCCTATGTGGAAGGGGTCATCAACCTGCGCGGCAAGGTGATTCCGATCATGTCCATGCGCAGGCGATTCGGCATGGCGGAGACGGAGAGCGATAAGCAGACCCGTATCATCGTTATGGATGCCGGGGGCAACCTGACCGGCTTCATCGTCGATTCGGTTGCGGAGGTGATCCGTATTTCGAGCGGCGAGATCCAGCCACCGCCCAGCATGGCATCGGGCGGCATCGAGCAGGAGTTCGTCGTTGGCGTCGTCAACCGGCCTGATCGTCTCCTCATTCTGCTCGACCCCGACAAAATGCTCTCTCAAACGGAACGGCAGTTTGTCGGCGAGTGTTGATCGTGGCGGTTCGCCGCGAGTGTGGCCAAAATGGCGCCTAAAACAGTCAGGGATAGAGCAATGCATGATGAAACGTACCTGATCGGCCGGCAGCCGATCCTGAACGGACAAGAAGAGATTATTGCCTTCGAACTGCTTTTCAGGTCGCCGGAATCGGTTTCGTCGGCCCGGTTCGAGAGTCCTGCCCGGGCCAGTGCCCAGGTAATTCTCACCAGCCTCTCCGCCATTGGCATCGGGACACTTCTCGGCAGGCAGCGCGGCTTCATCAATGTCGATGCAGACCTCCTGATGAGCGATGCTCTAGAGGTTTTACCCCAGGAGCGGGTCGGACTGGAACTGCTTGAATCCATTGAATTCACCCCTGAGATCGTCAAGCGGTGCCGGGCGCTGAAATCACGGGGCTATCGGCTGGTCCTGGACGACCACGAATACGACCCTGCCTTGGAACCGCTCTACGAAGGCCTGGTCGAGACCGTCAAAATCGATCTGGTCAAAACCTCCCTCGTCAGGCTCCCTGAAATGGTGGAGCGCCTCCGGCGCTACCCGGTCAAGCTGCTGGCCGAAAAAGTGGAGACCAGAGGGGCCTTCCTGCGCTGCCGCAGCCTGGGGGTGGAACTGTTCCAGGGATATTTCTTCGCCCGTCCCTCCCTGATCCAGAGACAACGGGTGGCGAACACCCTGTCCAGCTTCATCACCCTGATGCAGCAACTGACCAGCGGGGCCGAAACCACTGAGATAGAGGCGACCTTCAAGGAGAGCCCGGCCCTGGTCTACAAGCTTCTCATGCTGGTCAACTCGGTGTCCGTCGGCCTGCATGAGAAGATTCGCACCATCCGCCACGCCATAACCATAATCGGGCGACAGCGACTCAAGCGATGGGTGCAGATAGCTCTGTTTGCCAGCGACGGGCACCAGGGTGCCAGCAGCCCGATCATGCACCTGGGGGTGGCCCGGGCCACCTTCATGGAGGAACTCGCCCGCACAATGCCGCACGTGGGCTCCCCCGACGAAGCGTTTATGGTCGGCATCCTGTCGGTTCTGAAAGACGTGTACGATATTTCCATGGAAGAGGTGGTGGAGAGCTTGGGACTTTCCGACGATATTCGCAACGCCCTGACCGCGAAAAAGGGGGAGATGAGTGTTTTGCTCTCCCTGGCCAAGATGCTCGAGGAGAACGAATTCGACGAGGCCGCCGAATGCTTCGAGGTGCTGGGCGTACCGCTCTTGTCCGTACTCGACTGCCAGAGAAAGGCCTTCAATTGGCAGCAGGGGCTGGCATGACACTACACATCACAGTCTCAATGCCATGCAGGTAATCTGAAAATTGTTAGTGGCGATGGAGCCATATCCCTGGAGGTAGTAATGAAAAATCTGACCATTGGAACCCGCTTGCTGACAGGATTCTCAATCGTGTCGCTCTTGCTCGTCATCGTGATCGCCACGGCGGTCAAGGGACTCTCAACGAGCGGCGACCAGCTTGAGAATGTGAATCGCGTCAGCAACCTGAGCGGTAGGGTAGCAAAAGCGTTGATAAGCATCAAAAACATCGACGAATCCATCAAAGGCCTGATCCTGGCCGATGTCCCCGCCGACCGGGAGAGGCTGATTACCCGGATCGAAGAAAGTCGTAGGATATATCAAGATGATATTGCCTTTGTGGAGAACAATACCAAGACCCCCGAGGGCAAAAAACTGCTCGCAGGGCTCAAACAAGCCTTGAGCGCTGAGACAGAGGTTAATAAAAAACTCACAGCGGCGGCCCTGGCCGGCGACGGTGCCCTGTTCAGGTCACTGATGGACGAAGCGGGAGAGAAGGCGGTCCAACGGACCTCCCAGGCCGGTAATGCTTTGCTGGATTTTTACGAAAAACGTGTCGCTTTGCGCGTGGCGGATGCAAAAAACGCCGGCCAAACCGCTATGGAATTAATGTATGGCCTCGGTTTGGCTGCACTTGTCCTGAGCCTTTTGACGGCCCTGACCATCACCCGCAGTATCAAACGGCCGCTGGGCGAGATCGTTGCCTCCATTACGGTCATTGCCGACGGCGACCTGACCCGTCGCGTCTCTTTTGACGGCAGAGATGAGTTGGGGCGGCTGTGCGCGCATTTCAACGACTTTGTCGGCAAATTCCAGAATATCATGCTGCAGCTCATCACCGATGCGAGCAAGGTTGCTTCAGCCTCCACCCAACTGATGGGCACGGCGCACCTTATGGCGGAAGGTTCCGAGGAGGTCGTCGCCCAGGCCAACACCGTTGCGACAGCCGGCGAGGAGATGGCGGCGACCTCCAACGACATTGCCCAGAACTGCCACCTGGCTGCCCAGAGTGCCCAGCGCGCCAACGATGCCGCCTTGGAGGGTTCCGGGGTGGTGCAGGCGACGGTTGCCGTTATGGGCTCAATCGCGGAACGCGTCAAGAGCGCAGCCCAGACCGTTGAGTCCCTTGGCTCACGCTCAGACCAGATCGGCGCCATCGTCGGCACCATTGAGGATATCGCCGATCAGACAAACCTCCTGGCCCTCAATGCCGCCATCGAAGCGGCCCGGGCCGGTGAGCAGGGGCGCGGTTTTGCCGTGGTGGCCGACGAAGTCCGGGCGCTCGCCGAACGTACGACGCGCGCAACCAAAGAGATTTCGGACATGATCAAATCCATTCAGAATGAGACCAGGAGCGCGGTTTCCGCCATGGAGGAGGGCAACAACGAGGTTGAGCGGGGGACCCGGGAAGCCGCCCGTTCCGGAAGGGCGCTTGAGGATATTCTGGAACAGATCAACGCCGTAACCACGCAGGCGAACCAGATCGCCACCGCCGCCGAAGAGCAGACCGCCACGACCGGGGAGATCAGTAGCAATATGATGCAGATAACCACCGTCGTGCAGAGGACGTCGCGAGGCGCAGGCGAAACCGCAGAAGCGGCCAAGAGCCTGTCGGCCATGTCCGAGGAGTTGCAACGGATGGTCGCCCAGTTTAAAGTGTCCTAGCATCGGGGAAACGCCATATAAAGAGCCGGGACTGCCACGGCCGTTTCCCGGCACACTTGACGTGGAAATAAAAAGCCTGTACGTTGCCACAACGTGGCCAAAGGGGGCTGCGGGATTCATCCCGCAGCCCCCTTTTTCGTTACAGTTTCCGGAGCGGCTGGTATACTGGAACAAAGGGCCGCTATCGGAGTCGGCATCAGGGAAACCGGCGATCATCGCTATCGTTGTTCGGGAGGTGTCATGCGTTTCTCACCGCTTTTGACGGACCTGTATGAGCTGACCATGCTGGCCGGCTATCTGGAAGAGGGGATGGCGAACAAGCGGGCCGTATTCGACCTCTTTTTCCGCATTAATCCCTTCGAGGGGGGCTATGCCGTGTTTGCCGGGCTGGAGCCTGCCCTGGACTACCTGGAAGGATTGCGTTTCGAGCCCGAAGACCTGGCCTACCTGGATGGGCTCGGTCTGTTCCCCGCCCGCTTCATCGATTTCCTGCGCGACTTCCGGTTTCGCGGCCGGGTGACCGCGCCGCCCGAAGGAACGGTGGTCTTTGCCAACGAGCCGCTTTTGACGGTGGAAGGAAGCCTGGCCGAGGCACAGCTCGTGGAGACGGCGCTTCTCACCATCGTCAGCTTCCAGACCCTGGTGGCGACCAAGGCGGCGCGCATTTGCCATGTTGCGGGCGAGGCCGAGGTGATCGAGTTCGGGCTGCGCCGCGCCCAGGGACCGGACGGCGGACTTTCCGCGTCGCGGGCGGCCTGTGTGGGCGGCGCCAGCAGCACGAGCAACGTCCTTGCCGGCATGGCCTTCGACCTGCCGGTACGGGGGACCCACGCCCATAGCTGGATTCTGGCCTTCCCCGACGAGCTGACCGCTTTTCGCTCCTATGCGAAGGTCTTTCCCCAGGCCACGATTCTGCTGGTGGATACCTACGATACCCTGGAGAGCGGTGTGCCCAACGCCATCACGGTCGCGCGGGAACTGAGGGAACAGGGGCACGAACTGAAAGGCATCCGCATCGATTCCGGGGACCTGGCCTACCTGTCCCGCGAGGCCAGGCGGATGCTGGACGAAACCGGCTTCGCCAACGTACGCATCGTAGCGTCCAACGAGCTGGACGAGTATGTGATCGAGTCGGTACGTAGCGAGGGGGGCAGGGTGGATGTCTACGGCGTCGGGACCAAGCTGGCCACCTGCTCCGGTCCGGGGGGTGCGGCTTTGGGGGGCGTCTACAAGCTCGTCGAGGTAGAGGGCAGCCCCAAGCTGAAGGTGACGAGCGACATGGCCAAGGCTACCCTGCCGGGCAAAAAGCGCGTCCTGCGTGCAACCGGACCGGACGGTACGTTTATCCAGGACGTAGTCTGCCTGGAAGAGGACGATGTGCAACCGGGCGACACGGTCTACGACCCGACCAACCCGCTGCAGTACAAGATACTTCCCGAGGGAGCCCGGCTGTCCGACCTGCGGTGGCCGGTGATGGAGGGGGGGAGACGGACGGTCGGCAATGAGCCGATCCGCGCCATGGCCATCCGCAGCCGTTGCGAACTGGCCCTACTCCCCCAGGGGTGCCGGCGCTTCATCAACCCCCACCGCTACAAGGTTTCGGTTTCGCCGCGCCTGAACGAGCTGCGCTGCCATCTGATCGGCGAAGCAACCAGAAAGAGGACATAAGCATGGAACAGGGCAGTGCGCTTTTAATCGTGGATGTGCAGAACGACTTCTGTCCCGGCGGGGCGCTTGCCGTGCCGGACGGCGATCGTGTGGCGGGGCCCCTCGGCCGGGCTGCGGAGCGGTTTCGGGCGGCCGGTCTCCCGGTCTTTGCCAGCCGGGACTGGCACCCGGCCGTGACCACGCACTTCAGGGAATACGGCGGGAGCTGGCCGCCCCACTGCGTGCAGGGGAGCCGCGGCGCCGAGTTTCACCCCGCTCTGGGCTTGCCGCCGGATACGGTGATCATCTCGAAGGGGGCCGCACCGGACAGCGACAGCTACTCGGCCTTCGAGGGGGTCCGTACAGACGGGGCGACCCTCGGCTCGTGCCTGGCCGCCTTGGGCGTAGGGCATCTCTACGTCGGCGGTCTGGCCACCGATTATTGCGTGCGCTCGTCGGTGCTGGATGCGTTACAGGCCGGTCTGGGAGTGACGGTGCTGACGGACGGGGTCGCGGGGGTGGACCTGAAGCCCGGGGACTCGGACCGGGCTTTGGAGGAGATGGTCCGGGCCGGGGCACGGCTTGCCACGGTGGATGCGATAGAGTAAAAAAACGGCTCTCACAGAGGTCACAGAGACACAAAGAAAAACAAAAATCGCTTCTTATTAGTTGGATGCTTTATTATCATCTGTGCCTTTGTGAGCTTGAGCGAACGAAGTGTGCGGGTGAGATACATAAAAAAGGCGACCGTTTGGCCGCCTTTTTCAATCCACGGTGTCATGCCGCTTGGGCAAGGCGCATCGTGTCTGCGGCGGGCGGCGCGGTTGTCTCCAGAAGCGTTTCTATAGCGTCGAAGTCGATGACCTGCTCGGCCTGGCTGGCTATCAGCGATATTTTTTCGGTATCCTCGGCCGATATTTTGGAGACATGGCCGCTCAGAGCGCTGAATGCCTCGGCCGTGGTCTGCTCGATGCGGATATAAGGGATGCCGCTGTCGTCGATGATCCGCTGGGTGATGGCCGACACCGGCGCGTGTCCCGGGATGACGATCCCGGCGATCAGTTTGTGGAACGAGGGGATATTGTACAGGGAGGAAAGGGTGACCAGGAGTTCGTCGCGGGAACTGGTGGAGATCAGCAGGGTTGATTCCTGCAGATTGTCGATTACCTTTTGGGAGGAAGCGGCCCCCAACTGGAAGTGGTGGATGATGCGCAGTTTCTTGCGCTGGTCCCCCATCAGCGGGCGTCCGAACAGCTTGGCGACGCTTTGCAGCGTCGGATCGGCCAGGACCGGCGAATAGTCAAAGGCCCCACAGACCTGGATCTGCTTGTTCTCGAAATAACGGTCAAGGTAGGAGAGGGACGATTCGCGTTTTTCCGCCAGCAGCTTGTTGACCAGCAGCATGCGCACGGCAACTCCCTCCTGCTCGTACAGCGCCAGGTTGAGCCGTACGGAGTCGATGACGCTGCCGATGCCGCCGCCGGCCACCATCACGACCGGTGCATTCAGCAATTTGGCCATGTCGGCATTGTTGAGGCCGATGACCGAGCCGACACCGCCATGGCCGGCCCCTTCGATCAGCAGCAGGTCATAGCGTGATTCCAACTCCCGGCAGGCCGTGGCGACCTTCTCCATGGCCCACTCCCGGGACAGTTCCCCGTCCACAAACTTCTTGGTGGAGCCTTTGCCTATGACCAGCGGCGACATGAGGGCGATCTCATTTTCCAGGCCAAACACCTGGGCCATCAGGGCTGCGTCCTTGTCGACGACAACGCCGCCGAACTCGTGGCATTTGGGGCCAAGTGGCTTGATGTACCCGACCCGTCCGTATCGCTGCCGCGCCAGATGCATCAGCGAGAGACTGATGGTTGTTTTACCGCAGTGTTGGCCGGTGGCGGCGATGAAGAGTTTTTTGCACATGGACGAGCACTCCCTGAACGCACAAAACATACGTGTAACATGGTAAGTATAACGATCAGAGACGTCATTACCAATTACGTATACCTGTAGACGTGTATACGGTTACGGTTGAGGTTCCGGTCGGCAAAATCCGCTGACCGGCGTCCCGCGTCGTGCTATACTGGCGCCGAATTGTGTCGTGATGCGCGAAAGGAGTTTTCCATGGACAATCTGCTGGACGGTGTGGAGGTACGGGTTCTCGGGTGCCTGATCGAAAAGGAGATGACCACGCCGGAATATTATCCCCTTACCCTGAATGCCCTTACCAACGCCTGTAACCAGAAATCGAATCGCGATCCGATCATGGCCCTGGCCGAGGAGGAGGTGGTTCGGGCCCTGGACGGCCTGCGCTTCAAACAACTGGCGGTGGTGGCGGCAGACGGCGGTCGGGTGCCCAAGTACCGTCATCTCCTGGCTGAAAAACTGGGCCTGGTGCCGGCCGAGTTGGCCCTTGCGTGCGAGATGATGCTGCGCGGCCCCCAGACCGTGGGGGAGTTGCGTACCAGGTGCGAGCGGATGCACCCCTTTGCCGACCTGGCGGCGGTGGAGGAGGTGCTTGGGGAGTTGATGGCGCGTGAAACGCCGCTGGCGGTACGGCTGCCGCGGCAACCGGGGAGGAAGGAATCCCGTTATGCCCAACTCTGGAACGGCGAGCCCGAATCAGCGGCCGATGAAGGCGGCATGCCCCCCGAAGCGGCGCGGCAGCGGGTGATGGCCGAGAATGAGCGGATTGGGAAGCTTGAAGAGGAGGTAGTCCTCCTGCGGGAGGAGGTGGCAGGTTTGCGGCAGATAGTGGAAGAGTTCAAGGCCCAGTTTGAGTAATGGTCGGAAAATCGTTCTGCTCTTCCGGCCAGAACCTCCGTTGCAACTCCTCAACCAACGGAGCCAGGCTCTTCCGGTCCCGGGCGGAGACGGTCAGCCCCCCCTTGGTGCGGGCAACCTGGCGTACCTTGAGGAAGGCCACCGTATCCTTCTTTTTCAGGTCATTCAGGATGTCGGCCTTGTTGAAGATCAGGAGTTCCGGTTTGTCCCCCAGTTCCAGCTCGGCAAGGATGGTCCTCACCTGGGCGATCTGGTCCTCGAAACGCGGGTTGGCCGCATCCACCACGTGCAGCAGCAGATCGGCGTCCCGTAACTCTTCCAGGGTTGCCTTGAAGGCGCCCAGGAGCGACTTGGGCAGGGAGCGGATGAAACCGACCGTATCGGTGATGATCACTTCCCGTTCACGGGGGAAGCGGAGACGGCGGGTAGAGGTATCCAGTGTGGCGAAGAGCAGGTCTTCGGTGAAAACCTCGCTCCGGGTCAGGGCATTCAACAGGGTGGATTTGCCGGCATTGGTATAGCCGACAATGGAGATGATCGGCACGCCGGCCTTGACCCGCTGGCGGCGGCGCTGGTCGCGGCCCCGGGAGAGCTCCTTCAGCTCCCGCTCCAGACTGGCGATGCGGTCGCGAATACGGCGGCGGTCGGTTTCCAGCTTGGTCTCGCCCGGTCCGCGTCCGCCGATGCCCCCCATCAGCCGTGACATCTGCACGCCCCGTCCGGTCAGGCGCGGCAGCAGGTACTTGAGCTGGGCCAGTTCCACCTGGACCTTGCCGTCCAGGCTCTTGGCCCGCCGGGCGAAGATGTCCAGGATCAGCTGGCTGCGGTCGATGACCTTCAGCTCGGTCATGGCCGAGATGGAGCGGATCTGGGCCGGTGTCAACTCCTGGTCGAAGACCAGCATGGTGGCGCCCCGCTGGAGGGCGCGGATGACCACGTCGCGCATCTTGCCCTCGCCCATCAGGAAACGGGGATTGAGGCTGCGCGGGCGTTGGATGAAGCTGTCCAGGGCCTCGATGCTGGCAGTCCTGGCCAGCTCGCGCAGTTCGGCGATGGAATCCTCCGCCTCCTGCCGCGTTCCGCTGATGGTGACGGAGATCAGGATGGCGCGCTCCACGGCGTCTCCGACCTGGGCGGCCGTGCGCATGGTACGCTCCAGGTCGGCTTCCAGCTCGGGGACGAAATGGGCGAGGTCCAGGTCGATGCGGTCGAGGGGCGCGGCGGGCATGGTGACGGCCGAGGGGCCGCCGTGGGCCGGGGAAAGATGGGCGATCTGGGCGAAGATCTGCTGCCTGGCCGGGGTGACGAACAGGGCAGCCAGCAGGTCGAGGCGCAGCAGGGAAAGGTCGGTGATATCGTCTTCGCTGACCGGCTCGTTCTTGAGGTGCGTGTGGATCAGGCGCAGTCCCCGCAGCGGGTGTTTGCCCAGGGGGTAGTCGCGCAGTTCCGGTATGACCAGCCCCTTTTCGTCGCCCACGACGACATATTCCACCATGCCCTGGCGGTTGACCAGGATGCCGATCTGGCGGCGGATGTCGGAGGATAGCTCGACGAGGCGGGAGGACAGTTCGGAAGAGCAGAACTCGGCCGGCGGGACGCGCCTGCGATAGAGGCGTTCCAGCGCCTGGATCTGGCTTTGCTTGAGTCCTGCGAGATTGCCGTAAGGTTCTTTGATGGGATGGCTCCGGGGAAAACCGGGCAAAGGCGGGTATCCACCTTTGCCTGGCGGTTACATTACAGGCCGATCACGTTATACCCGCCGTCAACGTAGTGTATCTCGCCGGTCACGCCGCTGGCCATGCCGCTGCACAGGTAGACGGCGGAGCGGGCCACGTCCTCCTGGGTTATGGTGCGGCGCAGGGGGGCCTTGGACTCCACGTGGTTGAGAATCTGGATAAAACCGTTCACGCCGGAGGCGGCCAGGGTGCGGATGGGGCCGGCGGAGATGGCGTTAACCCGGATGCCCTCCGGACCGAGCGCCTCGGACAGGTAACGTACGGATGCCTCCAGGGCGGCCTTGGCCACCCCCATGACGTTGTAGCTGGGGAATACCTTCACGGCGCCGTGGTAGGTTAGCGTCAGGGCGGCGGCATTGCGTCCCTGCATCAGCGGTTGGGCCGCTTTCAGGATGCCGAGGAAGGAATAGACGCTGATGTCCATGGCGGTGGCAAAGCCCTCGCGGGTGGTGTTGACGATGGTCCCTTTCAGTTCTTCCTTGTTGGCGAAGGCCACGGCGTGGATGACGATGTCGATGCCGTCCCACAGCTTGCCCAGCTCCGTGAATACCGCCGCGATCTCGTCGTCGCTGGTGACGTTGCACGGAAGGACCGCCGCGGCGCTCACCGATTCGGCCAGGGGGCGGACCCTCTTTTCGATCGCCTCGCCGGCATAGGTGATGGCCAGCTCCGCTCCCTGCTCATGAAAAGCCCGGGCAATGGCCCAGGCAATGCTTTTTTCGTTTGCCACCCCGAAAATCACTACTTTTTTGCCCTGCAACAACGACATACTTTTATACCCTCCGATTCATAATGGTACGGTGAATAGTACCGTAAAAAGGTTGTTCAGGCAAGGGGGGTGGAGGCGGGCGCATCATCCGGCCGGTCCTGGCCCGGTGTTGTGGTATCCGAAACATGCGGAACCGTCTCGGTTACAGCTGGCCGGTCAACCTGCGGGAGCGCCGCCAATCGTCTTTCCACCTCCACCAGCCGTTTCTCGATACGCTCCATAACTTCCAGTGTGCGGTCCTGTTTGCCTTTGATGGCGAACACCACGAACGGCATGATGAGCCAGATAACCGCCAAAAAGAAGCCGATAATGCTCATCATTACCATGAAACCGCCAAATATTTCCATGTGTTCTCCGATGCTGCGTAATTGCGGAATATCTATACCATAGCACAGGTTAAATGTTAAGGTTAAAGTATCGGGCTACTCCGGCCGTCCGGCGTGATTTCCACGATTTATGCTATTTTGCCGCCGGAAGCAAAAAGCGCTGAATGTTGCCGCGAAATGTGGTAAGTTGTAACGATTTAACTACATAAAAGGTGAACGTGTGAAGCTGATTCCCATAACCTCCCCCCGCTTTATCGATGCTGAATCGCTGGCTTCCATGCCGGCTTGGAACGAGATATTTGGTAACGGCAACCCCCTGGCGTTGGAGATCGGATGCGGTACGGGTCATTTTGTCGCCCAGATGGCGCAGGTGCACCCCGACTGGAATTTTCTGGCCGTGGATTATTACAACAAGGGGTGTCTGAAGACCTCCAAGCGGGTTGACAAGGCCGGGCTGGACAACGTGCGGGTCATTCGCGCCGAGGCGCGTTCCTTCATGGAACGCTGCATCCCCCGTCGTTCGCTGCAGGCGGTGGTCATCAACTGCCCCGATCCATGGCCCAAAAAGCGTCACCGCAAGCGGCGACTGGTCAATGGGGAGTTCGTCGGCTATCTGTCGGAATTCATGCTGCCCGGCGGGGATTTCCATTTTGCCACGGATTTCGACGACTACGGCGAGGATGTGGCCCGACTGATGCCGGAGATGCCCGGCTTCGCCAATGTCCTTGCTCCCGATCCCTATCGGCATGCCCTGGAAGGCTACCCGCTTTCCAAGTACATGCTCAAGTTCATGGATGCCGGCAAACAGATTTACTTTATTCACTACCGCAGAGTTTCATAGCGTCCCGTGCGGGACGCCGAAAACGGGGGTACAGCATGGAGGAATCCGGGACGGACAAGGAAGTCAACTTTTTCAGGCCGCACGGAATCGCCATGTGTGGCGAGGTCCGGGTCATCTGGCTGGTTCTCGCGGGCTGGTTTGTCGCCATCGTCGGCATCCAGGTCTTCGTCTACCTGCTGGAGATCAACTACTCCGAGCTGTTGCTCAACGAGATGACCTTCTTCAACCTTCCGATCCATTTCTGGCTGACCGGCCAGTTATTGCCGCTCTGGTTCATCCTTCTCTGCGTGCTTTTCAATATCTGGATGGACCGCCATGCGGCCCGCCGTCTGGATGGAGCCCTGCGCTTCCGCATCCGTTCCGGCCGGGAGGAGGACTGAATGGCCGAATCCGCGGTACAGCTTCTGCCCCTGGCCGTCGTGGTCGGGATGTTTGCCCTGTTCATCGCTTCGGGGCTGCGCACCAGCAGCAGGCAGGCCTCCGAATACGGCGTTGCCGGCGGATACACCGGGCGGATCGGCATCGGCGCGGCCATTGCCAGCAACTGGATGAGTGCCGCCAGTTTTCTGGGGCTGGCCGGCATGTTCTATCTCAACGGGTATTACGCCATGGCCTTCGTCGTCGGCTGGACCGGCGGCTACGTATTGCTCCTGGTGCTGATGGCCACCCAGATCCGGCGCTTCGGCAAGTACACCGCTCCCGATTTCGTCGGCTTCCGCTATGAATCCGATGCGGCCCGTACCCTGGCGGCGATCATCGCCATCTGCATAACCGTCATCTACGGTGTCGCCCAGTTCCGCGGCATCGCCCTGATCGTTTCATGGCTGTTCGGGATTGCCTACACCCCGGCGGTGATCGTCGGCGCCGCGCTGGTGGTGGGGTTCGTGGTCGTATCCGGCGCCCTCGGGGTGGCGCGGAATCAAAAGCTGCAATATTTCGTACTGATCACCGCCTTTATTCTGCCGTTGATGCTCATGGCCCGCAAGCTGGGGTATTTCTGGATACTCCCCCAGTTCGGCTACGGTGCGGCCATCCGCGACCTGCAGCAGCAATTCGGTTTCGCCTGGTCGGAGCCGTTCGCCACAGTGCCGCCCTTCCGTTGGCTGGCTCTCTGTTTTACCCTCATGTTCGGTACGGCAGGCCTGCCCCATGTCCTCTCCCGCTTCTACATGGTCCCCTCCATCCGGGACGCCCGGTGGGGGGTGGTGTGGGGGCTGTTCTTCATCGCCCTGATCTACTGGTCGGCCCCGGCCTACGGTGTCCTGGCCCGGCTGTTCGAGGCGCGCGGCGGTATTGTGCTGAACAGCAGCGACCCGATGGTGGCGGATATGGCGGTGCTTTCCGCCGCCCGTTACAGCGGCCTGCCCCCGTGGTGCATCGGCCTGTTGGCCGCCGGCGGCATGAGCGCCGCCTTTTCCACGGTGGCGGGACTGCTTCTGACCGGCTCGGCCTCCTTCTCCTACGACATCTATCCCCGCCTGATCAGGCCGAATGCCAGCGAGACGGACAAGGTCTATGCAGCCAAGGGCTTTTTTCTGGCCCTGGCCCTGATCGTCATGGTGCTGGCCCTCAGGCCGTGGGGCATGATCGCCGAGATCGCGGCCCTGGCCTTTGCCCTGGCCGGCAACACCATCTTTCCCGCGTTCCTGCTGGGGATCTGGTGGGGCAGGGCCAATGCCGCGGGGGCCATCAGCGGGATGCTGGCCGGGGTGGCGATCACCTTCCTCCCGCTTGTGGCGGGATACCTGCCATTTCTCTCCGTGCTGCCGCCCGCCACATCGTCGGCCTTCATCGGAGCGCCGCTGGTGACTCTGATCATGGTGGCGGTTTCGCTCCTGACGCCCCCTCCCGGCGGGGAGATCAGGCTCTTTCTGGCCCGCAACGTACATGATACTGCGGAGGAGTGATGACGGTACTGGTCACGGCAAAGGGGGGCGATATCACGGCCTGGAGGGCCGCCGGTGAGTTTGGCGCCACCTTTCGCCACGCGCTTCTGGAGCGGAGCGCTCACTGCCGGTCCGAGGAGGCGGAAGGGCTGTTCGACGGAGCCTGCCAGGCCCTGGAAGCCCTTGCCGCCGACAATGACGAACAGGTGGCGCGACTCGGGCAGATCGCCGCCCAGGCGGCGGCAAGCGTGGATCCGGTCCGCCTCGGGGAGTCCTGCGGCGCCTTCTATGCCGAACTTTACGATCATTTCGCCCGCTACGGTTCCGCTGTCGCTTTCTATCATTTCAGTACGCTCTTTCTGCACGAGCTGTCCGCCTCCCTGCACCGTTATGCCCTGAAACGTCTCGGGCGGCCCGGCGAGCGGTTGCCCGGCCTGATGCTCGTGGCGCTGGGGCCGGGAGGCCGCAGGGAGTTCTCCCCTTTCTGCCCGTTGCAACTGTTGCTGGTCTCCGGGCAGACCACCAATGGGGGCCAGGAAGAGGTTTCCCGTTATTGCGACATTCTCCAGGAGGGCTTTGAAGCGTGCGGACTGCGGGTCGATGGTGAAATCACTCCCGTGAATTCCTCCTGGAGGGGCAGCCTGCCGGAGTGGGACCGGCGTCTGGGGCAAGGCCTGGCCCGGGGCAGGCAAAGAGCGCTGGTCGAACTGCTCAGGTTGGCCGATCATGAGGCCCTTCTGCACATCCCGGAGCTGGAGGCGGAATTCAGAGAACTGGTACTGGCACGGCTCCAGCAGAGCCAGCGGGCCCTGGGCGACCTTGTTGCCCGTGTGCTGGACCTGTCCAACGGACTGGGCCTCATGGGGGGGTGGCGCCTGGAGAAAAGCGGCCCGTACCGCGGGCTGTTCAGGCTTTTCGAACATGCCCTCCTGCCGCTTTCTGCCGCGGTCACCGCACTGGCGCTGATCAACCGCGTCGATGCCGTCGATACCCCCCAGCGCATCCGGGCGCTGCTTGGGCGCCAGGCACTGGATGTGGACGCTGCTGAACGGTTGCTGCAATCCTGGTATCTCCTGAACGAGCTGCGCCTGCGGCGGGAGCGTGAATTCTGGCCGGGCCGGGATCGCGAGGGTGCCCTCTATCTGGACGTCACGGCTCTGGACGAGGAAACCCGCTGGGCGCTCAGGGAAGCGCTCGAAACCATCGACACCGCCCAGCGCCGGGTGAGTGTCGCCTATAGCGGAACCGGAGAGTAGCCTCCATGCTGATCTCCCTCTCCACCGGCAGTCTTTTCACGCTTCCGCTTCCGCGGGTCTTCGAGCTTGCGGCGGCGGCCGGCTTCGACGGTGTCGAGCTGATCATCAGCCAGGACTTCCAGAAGGTCAATCCGGTCAAGCTGATCAGGTCCCTGCAGCAGATAACGGTCATCCACTCCATCCATGCGCCCTTCATGCCGCTGGATGGCTGGGGCGGCCCGGTGGATTCCCTGCGGCGGAGCGTGGCCCTGGCGGCGGAATGCGGCATCCCGCTGGTGAACTTCCATCCGCCGTCGTGGCTGGGGCTTGAGATAGCTTATTGGCGCTGGCTCTACAGCGTGATCGATTTTCAGAAGGACGTGGGGATGGACGGCCAGGTGGCCGTCACCATCGAGAACATGCCGTGGGTCGGCAGGATGAAGGTCAATCCCCACATCCTGTCCACTACCCAGCGGATGATCGATTTTATCCGTGACCACAACCTGTTCATGACCTTCGACTGTACCCACATGGGGTCGGGCAAGGCCAATTTCATCAACGACTTCTACCTTTTTTACGAATCCGGGCGGATCAGGAATATCCATTTTTCGGATTACGGGCAGGGGCGGGAACATCTTTTGCCGGGGCACGGCATGCTGCCGTTGACCCGCTTCCTGAACCACTTGCGAAACACCGATTATCAGAGTACGGTAACATTGGAGCTCGACCCGTCGGAATTCCCCAAAGCGGAGCATATCATCCTGGAAAGCCTGAGCGAGATTCTGATGTACCTCCGTACCGAAACCGGCAAGGAGAACGATGCGGTGCTGAACTATGACCGGGGTTTCCAGGCCGTTCCCCTGCCCGAGGCTGACTAGCCAGAGGGCGGCGTATCCGATAGTTCTATCTTTTTTTCCGAGTGACCATCCTGCATGTCTGACAAATATATCGAAAAGACCTTTATCTATCTTCTGGTAATCTCCGTGGCGCTGCATATCGGCATGTTTGTCCTGATATACTACCTGCCCCGGGAAAAAACACCGCCACCCAAGGAGCCGGTGTTCATCGACATACAGCAGATGCCGGAGCCCAAGCCCCAGGTGGCGCCGCGGCAACAGGAGACAAAGCGCTTCTCCGAGCAGCGGCAGCGTGTTCCCAGGGAAATGGCTCCCCGCGGGAATGCCCCGCGGGACAGCTTCGGGCCGGCACTCCAACCGGCCGCACGGCCGCAACCCCGTGAAGCCCAACGGCAGGCCCCTTCGGCCAAACCGTCCCCGGCGACCCCTCCGCAGCGGCAGGAAGCGCCGTTGACACCCGGTTCGTCGGTCGCCAGTCTGCTCAGACCGAAATCCCAGAGCGCGCCCCCGGCGGCCCGGCCCCAACTCTTCCCGGGTGTGCAACGTCTGGCCAAGCTGGAAGAGGGGTATCGCCGCAAATTCGAGAACGACGTGGCCGAGGGGGACACCCGCTTCCTCAACAGCGACGATATCCAGTTCGGTTCGTTCCTCCGCCGGTTCGAAACCGCCGTGTACGGTGTCTGGCGCTACCCCCAGGAAGCGGCCCTGAAGGGGATCGAGGGCATAACCCCGGTACGGATCACCTTCGATCGGCGCGGAGAGATCACAAAGGTGGAACTGCTGGAAAGCTCCGGCGCACGGATACTGGATGACGAGGTCATGCGCACCCTGCGCGCCATCGGCCCGGTGGGCGGGTTTCCCCGTGGCTATGACAAGGAGGAGTTTCACCTGATAGCATTTTTCCAGTACGGCGGGGCAAGGAAGTCACTGCGATGACCCGGCGCAGTTTCCTCATAGCCGCTCCCCAGAGCGGTTCCGGCAAGACCACCGTGACCCTGGCCGTCATGGCCGCTTTCAGGCGTCGCGGGATGACGGTCGCGCCTTTCAAGTGCGGCCCCGATTTCATCGACCCCGGCTATCACCGCCTGGTGGCCGGCCGCCCCTCCATCAACCTGGATGGCTGGATGTGCCCTGAGGCATTTGTGGCCGATACCTTTCGTCTTCACGCGGCCGGTGCCGACGTGGCGGTGGTGGAGGGGGTGATGGGGCTGTTCGACGGCATGGGCCACGCACCCATGGAGGGGAGCAGCGCCCAGGTGGCCGCCGTGTGCGGCCTGCCGGTGGTGCTGGTGGTCAATGCCCGCGGCATGGCGGCCAGCGCGGCGGCCCTGGTCAAAGGGTTCGTCGGATACGAGCGGCGCGTCAGGGTGGCCGGCGTGATCTTCAACAATGTGGGGAGCGCTGCACACGGCGAACTGCTGCGCCAATCCCTGGCAGCGGCGCTGCCGGAGTTGCCGGTGTTCGGCTGTATCCCCCGGGACGACTCCCTGGAGATACCCTCGCGCCACCTGGGCCTGGTCACGGCCGAGGACAACCCGCTGTCGTCCGATTACCTGGAACGCCTGGCCGACCTGGCGGAACGCCATCTGGACCTGGCGGGGCTGGCCGAGCTTCAAATCCCCCCCGACCCCCCTTCTTTAAAGGCGGAAGAAGACCCCCTGCAGGCATCCGGCGCTGCTCTCTCCGGAAGGGGGATTCCGCCCGTCCGCATTGCCGTAGCCCGCGACGCGGCCTTCTGCTTTGTGTACGAAGACAACCTGCGCCTGCTGGGGGAGGCGGGTGTTCAGGTGGTCCCCTTTTCGCCCCTTGATGATGCGGCCCTGCCGGCGGATATTTACGGTATCTACCTGCCGGGCGGCTACCCGGAACTGTATGCCGGACGCCTGAACGCCAATAGCGCCATGCGGGCGGCCGTGGGAAAGGCCGTGGAGGAGGGCATGCCGGTCTATGCCGAGTGCGGTGGCCTCATCTACCTGACCCGCGGGATGGAGGCCGGGGAGGGGCAGCAGGGGGCCGATTTCGTCGGCGTCTTTCCGGTGCGGGCGCGCATGCTGCCGAAGCGCAAAGCGCTGGGCTACCGCCAGGTCGGGGTTGAGGCCTGGTATGACACGCCTGCCGGCAGCGGGAACGCCCGGGGCCACGAGTTCCACTACTCGGAGGTCGGGGCGATGCCCGACCATGTGGAGCGCTGTTACCGGGTGTCCCGGCAGGGAAAGGATCTTGGCCGGGAAGGGTATCGTTACAGGAACTGCCTGGCGTCCTACATTCATCTGCATTTCGCCAGCAACGGGGCCATCGCGCCCGCCTTTGCGGGGGCCTGCCGGAAGTTCGAGTTGTCCCTGCGTCCGTGACGACTTCACGGTTCTTTCCGTTCTCACGGATTCAGGTTGTCTTTAACGGTTTGCCGTGCTACAAGAGAAAAATACTGCTTCCGGTCCAAGGGAAGCCGGTGCAAGTCCGGCGCTGCCCCGCAACTGTGAGGGGGGACTGCCACCGCACAAGGCCACTGTCCGTGGAGGATGGGAAGGCGCGGTGACGGGATGATCCCCGAGTCAGGAGACCTGGCTGGAAGCCACATAAACACTCCAACCGTGGGGAAGGGAGCGTATCATGAAATATCCGGCTCTCCTGTTGTTGTCCGTTTGCCTGCCTGTCGTCCTTCTGCCGTCCTCTTCATTTGCCATGCACATCTCCGAGGGCATTTTGCCCTTCTCCTGGGCAACGTTCTGGTTTGCCGCGTCGGCGCCGTTTCTGGCCCTGGGGCTGCGCAGCCTGACGCGACGCTCGGACCGGGACCTGTCCAGCAAGCCGCTGGTGGGGATGGTGGCGGCCGTGGTGTTCGTCATCTCCTGCATGCCGGTGCCGGTGCCGACCGCCGGCACCTGTTCCCACCCCTGCGGTACGGGGCTGGCCGCGATCCTTCTCGGCCCGGCCATGGGGGTTGTGGTCGCGGCGGTCGCGCTCCTGATCCAGGCGCTCTTCCTCTCCCATGGGGGCCTTACCACCTGGGGCGCCAATCTCTTTGCCATGGGGGTTGTCGGCTCCTTTGCCGGGTTTCTCGTGTTCCGGGGCTTGCGCGCCTGCGGCGCCGGACCGGTCGTGGCCGCATTCATGGCCGGCCTGCTGGCCGACTGGGCGACCTACGCCACAACCGCCATGATCCTGGCTGCCGGCATCCGGGGGACAAGCCCCTTCTGGCCGCTGGCCGGCAAGATCGCCCTGGCGTTCGTTCCCACCCAACTGCCCCTGGGAATCATCGAAGGAGTCATCACCGCCGGGATGGTCTCCCTGCTGCGCAGGAAACGGCCGGACCTGCTCTCCCGCACCGTCTTGGCGGGTATGGAGAGGAGGGGACGATGAGACGCTACGCCATCATCATGACCAGCGCGTTCCTCGTGTCGATTGCAGGGGTCTCCCCGGCGGTGGAACAGTGGCAGGGGATCGATGAGACCGTTGTTCAGAAGATCGCCAAGGAACACGGCCGCGAAGCCAGAAAATCGCTGATCGACACCGGCGAGGGGGACATGCAGTTATTCGTGTTCCTGCTGGCAGGGGCGGTGGGCGGCTTTACGGCCGGGTACTGCTGGCGCGCCCTGATGGACGGCAGGAAAAGGCAGGACGGCGAGACAGACGTGCCGCGCGATTGACGGGTTGTGAACAACCTGCTAAAGAGCGACCTGCCCCAGGAATGCCAGGCTTTTGAGTCCGCGCCCGGCATGGGTGGCGATGGCCCTGTCCAGCAGCGCGCCCCCCTCTGCCAGGAGCTCGGGTGGAAAGACGACCTTGCCGAAGGTGCCGGTCGCCATACAGGCGTTCAGCGCCTTGAGGGTCGAGGGATGCAGCGGCCTGCCAGTCGCTGCGCATGCCCGGCACACCGGCTCGCCGCTCTCCTGCAGCAGTGCGCCGGCAGCGCCAAAGGGCGTGTCGCAACGGGGGCAGCTCTCCAGCGAGGGACGATAGCCCAGGATATTGAGCAGGTTTATTTCAAAGAAACGGCGGTCGTTGTTGTCGACCGCCGTTCCCGCTTCCAGGCGGTCCAGGTAGGCGACCAGCAACCGGTAGAGCCGTGGCAGGGGGTGTCCTTCGGGGGTCATGGCCTCCACTACTTCGCAGGCATAGAGCGCATGGGCAATGGCTGACAGGTCGCTGCGGATGCGGTGATAGATGGTTAAGATTTCGGCCTGTCGAAGGCCTGCAAGGCCCTCCTTGACCCGGACCTGGGCCTCGATGCGGGCAAAGGCCTCCAACGCCGCCCCGAAGCGTTTGCGGCTGGTGCGCGCGCCACGGGCAAAGGCCTTGATACGGCCATGCTCCAGGGAAAACAGCGATGCGATCCGGTCGCTGTCGCCGTAATCGATGGTCGAGATTACTATGGCCTGGAGCTTTTCGGCATGCATGGGGGCTCCATCGATCCTGAAATGGGCAGACGCAGAGGAAATCAAAACCTGCCACGGAGACACAGAGGTTCACAGAGAAAAGCAAAAAACCGTTTTTAGGTAAAACCATCGTCAGGAATCTTTGTTTTTTCTCGCCTTACCCCTGGTTTTCTCAGTGTATCTGTGACGGATGCTCTTTCCCGGTTGATGTGTTGAAAAATAGGATGAATTTATTTATTCTAGGCCGCAAGGCAAGGCAAGAAAAAAATAAGAACGTGTCCTTTTTCGCGAAGGAGGCAGCATGATCCGTTTCTCTTCATTGGTATATGCGATCGCCCTGTGCCTGTTCGCCATGACCGCCTGCGCGCCCGCGGGCAGGCAGGTGATGGGCGATCCCCAGAATCCTTATCCGCTCACGGCGCCGCCCCGCATCGGCCAGGTCGTCCACATGCCGACCGGCATCCTGGTCAGCCCGGCCCAAATGCTGGCCGTGGCCGGCGACGCACGTATCGTCTACGTGGGCGAGACCCATGACAACCCGGCTTCCCACCGCCTGGAACTTCAGGTCCTCCAGGCCCTTGCCGAACGCTATCCCGGGCAGGTGGCGCTGGGTATGGAGATGTTCGTGCGGTCCCAGCAGCCGGTCCTCGACCGCTGGAGTGCCGGCACGTTGGATGAAAAGGCTTTCCTCAAGGAATCCCGCTGGTTCGAAGTATGGAATATGGATTTTGCCTACTACAGGGATCTGCTGAACTTTGCCCGCGAGCGGCACATCCCGGTCATCGCCCTGGATGCCGAAAGGAGCCTGGTGAAAGCGGTGCGCAGCAAAACGCCGGAGCAACTCAGCCCGGCGGAGCGGGCCCAGTTGCCGGAGATCGACCTGGCCGATCCGTATCAACGCGGTCTGGTGGCGGCCGTCTTTGGCGATCATAGCCACGGGGGCATGGTGCTCGACAATTTCGTCCGCGCCCAGGCCCTCCGGGACGAAACCATGGCCGGAACGGTGGCCGGCTATCTGGCAAGCCCGGCCGGACAGGACAAACACCTGCTGGTAGTCGCCGGCGGCGACCACGTGGAGAGCGGTTTCGGCATCCCGCGGCGCGTCTTTCGCCGCCTCCCGTCCTCCTATACCATCATCGGCGGCAGGGAGATCGACATTCCGGCCGACAAGAAGGATCGCCTGATGCACGTCGATATCCCCGACCTCCCGATGGTGCCCTACGATTTCCAGGTCTATCAGGCCTACGAGGACCTGCCGGAAATGGGGGTCCGCCTCGGGGTGATGATCGAACCGGCGCCTGCCGGCCGCGGCCTGGTGGTGAAGGGGGTGCTGCCCGGTTCCAATGCGGAACGCACGGGTCTGAAGCTGGGAGACCTGTTGCTCTCCCTCGACGGCGAGAAACTGGCGAACACCTTTGACCTGACCTATGCCGTGCAGCAGAAGCATCCCGGCGACCGGGGGGTTGTGCAGGTCGAGCGGCAGGGTGCGGTACTGAAACTGGAGGTACTGTTCCTGGCGGCGCAGAAAGATCATCAGCACGGCAAGCCGTAAGCGGTCGGCAACGGGGGGCTCATGGACAGGAAGCGCGTGGGGATCGTACTGTTCGACGAGATAGAGGTGCTGGACTTCTGCGGGCCGTTCGAGGTCTTTTCCACGGTGCGGCTCGACGAGGCGAAGCGGCGCGAGGAACCCTCCCCCTTTGAGGTGCTGCTGGTGGCCGAGAAAAGTGATCCCGTTACCACCTCGGGCGGGATGAGGGTTGTGCCCGGCGCTACCTTTTCGACCTGCCCGAGACTGGATCTCCTGGTGGTGCCGGGCGGGTGGGGCACTCGCAAGGAACTGGACAACCCGGTCATGCTCCAGTGGCTGCGCGAGCGTAACACCGAGGTGGAAACGCTGACCTCGGTCTGCACCGGGGCCATGCTGCTGGGCAAAGCCGGCCTGCTCGACGGGTTGCATGCCACAACCCACTGGCGCTCCCTGGACTGGATGCGCGATTCGTTCCCCGCCGTGACGGTGGAATACGGCCAGCACGTGGTGGAGGACGGGCGCGTCGTCACCTCCGCCGGCATCTCGGCCGGCATCGACATGGCACTCAGGGTGGTTGCCCGCTACCATGGCTGGGAGGTGGCCCGCGCCACGGCCCGGCACATGGAATACCCCTATCCCGACAACAACGTGCGCAGGGTTCAGTTGTAGCCTTCAGCAGGCTGTTAAAAAACTCAGGTTGTTCAAAAATGGTCAGATCGTCGCACCCGGAGTATAATCGCCTCTGGCGATTATCGGTGACGGAGCGTCAGCGTAGTCATCCCGCAGGGACAGAACCGGAACGGTTCTGCTAAAGGCCCTGCGGAGGCGTAGCAGCGCTACGCCGCACAAGAGGGCTTTCGAGGATGGCGGCGAGATGGCTGTTTTTCAACAACCTGCTAGTGCGCCTCGCTCCAGTTCTTCCCGTAGCTGATATCCACCTTGAGCGGCACCTTCATCTCCACGGCGCGGGACATCTCCTCCTCCACCAGCACTTCCATGCGCAGCAGTTCGTCCTCCGGTATTTCGAAGACCAATTCGTCATGCACCTGCATGGTCAGGCGGCTTTTCAGGCCCTCGGCCCGTACCCGCCCGTCCACCCGGATCATGGCGCTCTTGATGATGTCGGCCGCCGAGCCCTGAATGGGGTAGTTGATGGCGTTGCGCTGGGCAAAGGCCCGCACGTTGCCGTTCGTGCTGTGGATGTCCGGTATGGGGAGCCGCCTGCCCAGGATGGTGGTGACGCAGCCGGTCTCCTCCGCCTGGCGGATGCAGGAATCCAGGAAGCCGACGGCGCCATTGTGGCGCTCCTTGTAGGCGGCGATGAACTCTTCGGCCGTCTTGCGGGCGATGCCCAGTTGCTTTGCCAGGCTGAAGGCCCCCTGGCCGTAGATGATGCCGAAATTGATGGTCTTGGCCTGGCGGCGCATCTCGCTGGTGACCATCTCGGGGAACAGGCCGAAGACCTCTGCCGCGGTGCGGGTATGGATGTCTTCATCGTGGGCGAAGGCGTGACAGAAGACCTGGTCGCCGGAGAGGTGAGCCAGTACGCGCAGCTCGATCTGCGAGTAGTCGGCCGAGAGGATGACGTGCCCCGGCGGGGCGATGAAGGCGTGGCGGATACGGCGCCCCTCGTCAGTGCGGACCGGGATGTTCTGCAGGTTTGGGTCGGACGACGAAAGCCGTCCCGTGGCGGTGACGGTCTGGTTGTAGGAGGTGTGCACCCGCCCGGTCCTGGGGCTGACCAGGCGCTCCAGGGCGTCGCTGTAGGTGGACTTGAGCTTGGTCAGGCCCCGGTAATCCACGATCAGCCGGGCAACCTCATGTTCTTCGGCCAAACTGCTCAATACCTCGTTGTCCGTGGACCAGCCGGTCTTCCCCTTGGTCTTCTTGCCGGTCTTCAACCCCATGCGTTCGAAGAGTACCTCGCCCAACTGCTTGGGGGAGTTGAGATTGAAAGGGGTCTCGGCGATGGCGAATATCTGCCCCTCCAACTCCGCCAGGCGGGTCGAAAAGTCCCTGGAAAGTTCCTTCAGCATCGTCCTGTCCAGCAACACCCCGTAATTTTCCATGTCGGCCAGGATCGCCACCAACGGCATTTCTATGGTGTGGAAAAGCCGGTCGAGACCGATTTCGGCCAGTTGCGGCCCGAATTTGCGCCGCAGGAGCCAGGTGGCGTCCGCATCCTCGCAGGCATAGGTGGCGGCGGCCGCCACCTCCACCTGGGAAAAGTTCTTCTGCCCCTTGCCGGTTCCGGTCACCTCGCTGTAGCTGATCATGCGGTGGTTCAGGTGCTCTTGGGCCAGGGCGTCCAGGCCGTGCCCGTTCCTGGCCGGATTGAGCACATAGGAGGCCAGCATGGTGTCGAACCAGATCCCCGCGACCGTGATGCCGCTGTTGGCCAGCACCTGCACGTCGAACTTGCTGTTTTGGCCGACCTTGCGCAGTTCGGGGTTCAGGAACAGGGGGCGAAGGCGTTCCAACACCTCGTCCCGTGGCAGTTGGCCGGGTGCGAAGGATACGCCGGCCTCGCCCTCGCCACCCGCCTGGCGGGCGGGGGAAAACAGCGGCCCCTCTTCCTGCGGGGCAGGGTGGGGCGGGGAAGAAATGATATGGCCCACCGGCACGTAATAGGCCTCGTGGTCGCGAAAGGAGAACGACAGGCCGACGATCTCGGCCAGGCGCGGGTCGAGGCTGGTGGTTTCCAGGTCGAAGGCGAATTCTCCGGCCTGTTCCAGGGCCGTGGCCAGCGCCTCCAGTTCATCGGCCGTGGTGACGGTCCGGTAGTGCTCGGTGGAGAGGGTGGCGTGGCCGGTCAACTCCTTGACCAGGGTGGTGAAACCGTACTGCTTGAAAAAGGCGTTCAGGGTCGGGGTGTCCGGCTCCCGGGCGGCCAGTTCGTCAAGGTTGATCTCCAGCGGTACGTTGCGTTCGATGGTGGCCAGCTTGCGCGACAGGAGCGCCTGGTCGCGGAACTCCCGCAGCTTCTCGCCGTTCTTCCCCTTGACCTCGCCGGCCCGTTCCAGAAGGGCGTCCAGCGAGCCGAACTCCTGGACCAGTTTGATGGCGGTCTTCTCGCCGATGCCCGGCACGCCGGGGATGTTGTCCGAGCTGTCGCCGGCCAGACCGAGGATATCCGGCACCAGGTCGGGGCCGACGCCGAAGCGCTCGTTTACCTCGGCAAGACCCGACCGTTTGTCCTTCATGGTGTCCAGCAGGGTGACGTTATCCGTCACAATCTGCATCAGGTCCTTGTCGCCGGTCACTACCACCACCCGGCCGCCGTTGGCGCTGTAACGGGCGGCCAGTGCGCCGATGATGTCGTCCGCCTCGAATCCTTCCAGCTCCAGGGCGGGGATATTGAAGGCACGCACCACCTCGCGGATCGGTCCCACCTGCTGGCGCAGGTCATCCGGCATCGCTGCGCGGTTTGCCTTGTATTCCGGGTAGATTCCGGTGCGGAAGGTTATCCGTCCGGCGTCGAAGACCACCGCCAGTTGCTTGGGATCATGGTCCTTGATCAGCTTGAGCAGCATCTGGATGAAGCCGTAGATGGCGTTGGTGGGATGGCCGCTGGGCGATGAGAGGTGGCGGATGGCATAATAGGCCCGGTAGATGTAGGAGGAGCCGTCGATCAGGTAGAGGGTGTCGTCGTGGGTGCTCATGTCAGGCCTTCTCCGCAGGTTCGCAGGTGAACAGCATGAAGGCCATGCTCGGCCGCCGGCTGGACTCGCGCATGGCAAACTGCATGCTGTCGAAACGCCATCCCTTGGCGGTCCATTCGTTGAGCGCTTCCTCGATGGCCTCCTCGGTTACGGTGCCCAGTTCGATTACTTTGTAGGTCGGCATGTTCGTACCTCACAAGGTTTTCAGTAAGCCGATAGTAGCCAACGATGGGCATATCTTCAAGCTGAAACAACGAAGGCGGCCTGAAAGCCGCCCTCGTTGTTTGTTATGGGTAGGGGGGTGCCGTTACTGGAAGCCGAGCTTGGAGGAGATCTCCTTGGCGGCATTCGTCACCAGCGGGATGAGTTCCTTTTCCAGGCGTTCGTCCGTAAAGCGCATGGAAGGACCGGAGATGCTGACCGCACCGATGATCCGGCGGGTGTAGTCGCGGATCGGAGCGCTGACGCATTTGACGCCCACATCCAGTTCCTCGTTGTCAATGGCATAGCCCTGCTCGGCAATGGTCTTCAACTGCTTCTTGAGGAGGTCACGGTCGGTGACGGTATTCTTCGTGTACCGCGTGAGCTCTTTGGTCGGGAGGTAGTTTTCCAGCTCCTCATCGCTCATGTGGGCGATCTGGACCTTGCCGGCGGCGGTGCAGTAGGCCGGCAGCCGCGAACCGACCCGGGGCACGACACGCACGGTCATATCGGTCTCCACGGCATCCAGGTAGATGATGTTGAAGTCTTTGAGGATCGCCACGTAGGTGGTTTCGTTGCACTCCTTGACCAGCGATTCAAGTACCGGTTTCGATTGGCGCAGAAGGCCCATCTGGCGGATGAAGGTTTGTCCGAGTTCAAGGGTCTTGAGGCCGAGGCGATAGTTCTCGGTCACCCGGTTCTGTTCGATGTAGCCACGCGATTCCAGCGTCGCAAGAAGCCGGAATACGTTGTTTTTGTGAAGTTTCAGGCGTTTGCTGAGTTCGGTGACCCCCAGCTCGTCCGTTTCGCCGTGGAATTGCTCCAGCAGATCCAAGGCGTGGGAAACGGCCTGAATGAGATATTCCGATTTTTCTTTCTTTGCCATGGTCAGTACCCTGTAGTATTAGATATAATAAAAAATTCGGGAATTAAGGTCGCGAAATCTAATGAGAAATTCCGAAATATTCAAAAAGTGCCTCAAAAATGCCGGAACAGCATAAATGTAGAATAATGTTTTATAATTGTCAAGTCCTAAAAATTGCATTATATTCCTATTTACAGGGCTAAAGGGATCTTGTCGCAAAGTGTTGTGAATAGAACATGCGGGGTGCGGCATGCTGAATCTTAGAAAAAAGATACTCGTCGCCATCGACGGTTCGCCGCAATCGGATAAGGCCGCAGAAGAGGCGGTCAGGCTTGCCGCAGGCAACAAGAGCCAGTTCAAGAGCCAGATATACGCCATGCTGGTCCTGCCCAACTCGCCGCCGACGACCTATACCGATTTTGTGCCCGCTGCCCCGGTTACCGAGACGGAACAGTGGGACGATCTGCGCCGCCGCATATTCTATGTTGTTGAAAAATGTGCCTCGGAACACGATATCCCCCTTGAGATGATAATCGAATATGGTGAGCCGGCTGAAAAACTGATCGAATTTGCCAAGCGCGAACACATCGACGTGATCGCCATCGGCAGTTCCGGGAAGGGGTTCATCCAGCGCCGCCTCAAGGGTAGCGTTTCCCACCGGGTGGCGAGCAGCGCGCCCTGTTCCGTGTATATCGTCAGGGGGTAAACTCCGGACGGCAGGTTGTTCAAAAACAGCCATCACGCCTTCGTCCTCGGAGTCCTTTTTGTGACTGAGGCCTGCAGCCTCACCCTTCGGGCGCCTTCGCGGTCTCTCACCCAATCCCTCTCCCGGAGGGAGAGGGCACGGCATGCTCTCCCCCTCTGGGGGAGAGCTAGAGAGAGGGCTGCCTCCGCAGGTCTTTCTTGCGGGTGCGGCGATCTGACTATTTTTGAACAACCTGTTGATATGGTTAGAAAGGTGATGCATGATGTTGCTGCGTGTCGTATGTAGTCTCCTGTTGGCGGTTTCTTCCTGGTTTGCCCCGTGTTCCGCTTCCGCCGCCGAGGGGTTTCGCGTTCCAATTCTGCTCTACCACCGTTTCGGCCCCACGGTTGCCGATGGCATGACGGTCACAACACCGGTGTTCGAATCACACATGAAATACCTGCGCGACAACGGTTATACCGTCATCCCGCTCCGCCGTCTCGTGGATTGTTATCAAGGCAAGGCGCCGGCTCCCAAACCGAAATCGGTGGTCATTGTTGCGGACGATGCCCATAAATCCGTGTACAGCGACATGCTGCCGGTCATCCGCAGGTATGGTTATCCGGTCACGATCTTTGCCTATCCCTCCGCCATCTCCAACGCGAAGTACGCCATGACCTGGGACCAGTTGCGGGAACTCAAAAAGACGGGGCTTTTCGACATCCAGTCCCACACCTACTGGCACCCCAATTTCAAGAAAGACCGGAAAAAGCTCAGCAGTGAGGCCTACGAGAAGTTTGTGATGACCCAACTGCTGAAATCGAAGGCCAAGCTCGAAGCGGAGCTCGGCGCAAAGGTGGACCTGCTGGCGTGGCCGTTCGGCATCTACGATGATTATCTGATCAAAAAGGCCGTTGAGGCGGGCTACGTCGCCAGTTTTACCATTGAACGCCGCCACGCCGCGCCTGGCGACCCGATCATGAAGATCCCGCGCTACCTGCTGATCAATTCCGACAGCGGCAGGGCGTTTGCCCAGCTTCTGGAGGGGAATGCCGTCAAGCGGAACGTTGTGTACTGATAACCCATGACCCGGGAAGACGAAAAGAAATATCCCTGTCCCGATTGCACCTACTGCCAGTGGTGCTCCGACGACCGCTGCCGGTTGTGCCGCAACAGGAGCGCCTGCCGCCGCAAGCTGTCCCTTGCCGAACAGATCGCCCTGTATGAATCGCTCAACAGACCGGCTGACGACCCGGAGCCGGACGGCAAGGATTGATTCATCGCGTGCCGTCGTCCCCCGGCGTCCGGACGGGGACATTATCGACGGCGTCACGAACGACGACCTGCCGTGCAAAAGGAGCCGTATGCAACCAACCCCTGCTTTGGTCGCGGAGATCATTGATAATCTGCGGCGCGTCTTTCAGGTCGTCAACGAGCAATCCAAAAAGGTTGAGCGGGAAACCGGCCTGACCGGGCCTCAGTTGTGGGCAATCAAGGTGATTGCCGAACATGCGCCGATCAAGATATCCGCGTTGGCCCGCAGGATGTATCTGCACCCCGCAACGATAGTCGGGATCGTTGACCGGCTTGAAAAACGGGGGCTCGTGGAGAGAGAACGGTGCAGCAGGGACCGGCGGGTGGTCCACGTCGGGCTGACGGAGGCGGGCAAGCAGGTCGTGGCCACGTCGCCGGAGGTGGCCCAGGGGCTTCTCGTCAGAGGCCTGGAAGTCCTGCCTGATTCGGAGCTGAGCACCATTGCCAGCGGCTTTGAGCGGATGGTCAAAATACTGGGGGCGCAGGAGAGCCCCCCGCATTTGATCCTGTCTCCCGAGATCAATCTTCCTCAGGACCGGTCCCCGGCGGGACCGAAGTAGGATTACTTCGAAAGGGGCTGCCACCAGATCATCCCGAGGAGGCGGCCACGGGGCGGACTATGGAGGATAAGCGCGCCTGTGAGCGAATTGAGGCCCCTCTGGATATAAAGGTCGCCTGGCCCGCCACGCAGCAGGTAAAGCGGGCCACCACCAGGGATTTCAGCGACAGCGGGGCATTTGTGCTCGTTGCCTTCGAGCCCCGGCCGCCGGTGGACGCCGAGATGCATCTGCAACTCAACGGACCGGTGCTGGGCAAGGAGCCGCCGGTGCTCAAGGCGCAGGTGGTGCGGGTCACGGATGAAGGCATGGCGTTCCGGTTTGTGCGGGAAGAAACGGAATAAGGTGGAAAAAGGCATGTGAAACCGGATGAACGAAGATATGGTGGAAACGGAACGGGCGGCCCTTGAGCCGCCCGTTCCGTTTTTGCCGATGCGCTTACTTCTCGGCCAGTTCCTTTGAGCGTTGGCAGGCACTATCCACGGCGTCCATGATGAGGCCGCGGAAACGGCCGTTTTCCAGGGTATGCAGGGCCGCGATGGTCGTCCCGCCGGGTGAGGTCACTTTCTCCCGGAGCAATGCCGGGTGCTCGCCGGTTTCCGCTACCATGCGGGCGGCCCCGAGCACGGTCTGCGCCGCCAGTTGTGCCGCTATGTCCCGGGGGAGGCCGTTCTTCACCCCGGCATCGGCCAGGGCCTCGATGAAGGTGAAGACATAGGCCGGGCCACTGCCGGACAGGCCGGTCACCGCATCCATCTGCTTTTCCGGGATGGTGACGACGGTGCCGACCCGGGAGAATATCCCGCGGGCGATCTCCATATCCTGCGGCGTGGCCTTCCTTCCGGGACAGACCGCTGTGGCCGCCCCCTGGATCAGCGCCAGCGTATTGGGCATCACCCGTATGATCCGGGCGCCGCTGGTCAGTGTTTTTTCCATGAAGCCGGTGGAGATGCCGGCCATGATGGATATGATCAGTTTGTCGGGAGAGATGACCGGTTCAAGGCCGGTCAGGACGCTGGCCGCTACCTGGGGTTTTATCGCCAGGATGATGATGTCGGCGCGGCGGACCACGTCAAGGTTTTCGTCGTGGAGTTCCACGCCGTACTCGCCGGCAAGAAAATCCCTGCGGGCGGCGACCGGTTCCGCCACCAGGATGGAGGTGGCGGGAAGCTCGCCGCTCAGGAGCCCCTTGATGATCGCCTCGGCCATGTTGCCGCCGCCGATGAAGCCGATTGTTTTTCCTTCAAGCATGGATTTCTCCTTTGGCGCTACTGCGCCCCACCGCTTTTCGTAATCATCATCACTCCCACGCAGACCAGCAGGGTGCCGGCCCACCGCAGCGGAGTCACGGTTTCATGCAGAAAATACTGGGAGAGGAACGCCACCAGCACGTAGTTGAGGGCCTGCATGGGGAGCGCCACCGACAGGTCCTCCCAGGAAAGCACGGCCAGCCAGAGAAAGAAAAAGATGGCCAGCATGGCGGTGCCCATGATGAGCTTGGGCGTGGTCAGGGCCCTGAAAGCGGCATCCATGATGCCCCGCAGGTTCATGGCCGAGACGTCGCCCATTTCCTTCATCCCCTTGGCCAGCAGGATATCGCCTACGGTTCCGGCCGTGACCGCCATGAGCATGGTTATCAGCGTTTTAAGCATGGTGCTTCCTGTCTCCCCGATAATTGGTCAGTTCAATCGCCAACGCCGCCAGTTTTCGCCGGACCTGCGGGCTGGTGATGGCGGCCAGTTCGTCTTCGTGGCGGTAATCCGGCATGCGGCGGGTTATTTCACTGTCCGGCAGGATGCCGGGGTGAAAGTATATCTCCGTCAGTCCCTCGTCCAGGCCGTCCAGGATATTGAGGATATATTCCTCGTTCATCCGTCCCGAGTTGAGCACTCCCTTGACCTCGCAGGCATGGCGGATGCCCATGCCTTTCAGCCCCGAGCGGGCGCGGGAGGAAAGCGCCCCGAAGATGAACCGTTCCAGGGCCTTTCCCGCGATGCGTTCCCGGTTGAAGGCCAGGTTGTGGCAAAGCCGCTCCCGCGAAAGGCGGAAGCTGGTGATGCCATAGCGGGGCATCAGCTCCCCGAGGATCGAGAAAACCGTGGGGTGCAGGTGGATGTTGAGATGCCCGTCGATGTGCGTCAGGGGGATGCCGGCATCCTTCACCCGGCGGATCTGGGCCTCGATCTCCCGCTGCAGCGGCTTGTACAGCCCTTTGTCGAAAAAGTAGCGCATGCCGGCGGCCACAGGGTTGTCCCTGAAGTTGCCCGCCGCATCCACCAGGCCGGGGATCTCCTGTGGAGGCAGCACGGCCAAGCCCTGGACCAGGGTCAGGTGCAGGCCCACCTGGAGGCCCGGATTACGCCGGGCGATCTCCACAGCCTCGCCGAACGCCGCCCCCCCGGGCATGATCGAGGCACAGGTCAGGATGCCGTCGCGCCAAGCTTTCTCCACGGCGGCGTTGACGCCGCGTGAGAGGCCGAAGTCGTCGGAGGTGATGATAAGCTGTTTCATGCCGGTGCACTCTGCTTCAGGATGCGGCCTGTTTCCGCTTGCGCATGTAGTCAAGGTATTGCTTGCCTTCCTTGAGCAGCTTTTTGCGCTCCTCGCCGTTGACGATCATCTTGCCGATGCTGCGCAGGATGTATTTGGGGCGGAAGTAGAACTTGTTGTAGAACTCCTCCACCGAGTTGAAGATCTCGGCGTTGGAGAGGTGCGGGTAGTTGATCACGCATTTCTGGTGGCCGGTGTCGTCGATGAAGGCGTCCGAGGCGATCCAGCCCTGGTCCTTGCACAGGTCGTAGAATTCGGTGCCGGGGTAGGGTGAGGCCAGCGAGGCCTGAATGGAGTTAAGGTCCAGCATTTTGGCGTATTCGATGGTTTCCCGGATGGTTTCCCTGGTTTCGCCCGGCAAGCCCATGATGAAGGCCCCGTGGATCGAGAGACCCAGTTTCTTGCAGTCTTTGGTGAACTGGATCGCCTGTTCCTTGGTGACCCCTTTTTTGATGTTCTTGAGAATCTGCTCATTGCCGCTCTCGTAGCCCACCACGACATGGCGAAGACCCGCTTCGCGCATGACTTTCAAGGTCTCGTAATCGCAGTTCGCACGGGCGTTGATGGTCCAGGAGATGCCCAGCGGCCTGATCAGCTCGGCCACTGCGCGGGCGTGTTTCTTGTCCGCGGAGAAGGTGTCGTCGTCGAAGGAGAGTTCGCGCATCTCGGGGATGTTGTCCACGATCCATTTGATCTCTTCGTAGACGTTCTGCGGGCTCCGGGTGCGCATTTGGCGTCCTGAAAAGGTTTGGGGCCAGAGGCAGTAGATGCAGCGGGCCGGGCAGCCCCGGCTGGAGTAGATCGAGACATAGGGGTTCTTGAAGTGCGGGATAACGTATTCCTTGATCGGCAGGTCGCGCTTATAGACCGGTGCCACAAAGGGGAGGGCGTCCAGGTCGGCAATCGGCGCCCGGTCGGGGGTATGCACGACGGCGCCGTCCTTCAGAAAGCTGATGCCGTCCACCCGTTCCCAATCGCGACCTTCGCAGAGTTCCTTGGTGGAGTAGTCGAATTCTCCGCGACAGACGATATCGATGGCGCCCTTGCCGGCTCTGAGCGATTCCTCCGGCAGGATGGTGACGTGCGGTCCGGTCAGCACCGTGACGATGCCCGGCCTGACCTCCTTGATGCGGCGGGCGGTTTCGATGTCGATCGGCAACGTGGGGGTGGAGGTATACATCACCACCATGTCGAAATCCCTGGCGATCTTCAGGCAGTCATCCAGGGTGAATTTCTGTACCGGCGCATCCACCACGCGGCTTCCTTCGATCATCCCGGCCGGGAAACAGAGCCAGGTGGGATACCAGAACGAGGTCACCTCGCGGGACGCCTGATAACGGGCTCCGGCCCCGCCGTCAAAGTCCTCGAAGGTGGGAGGGTTTAAAAAGAGTGGTTTCATTTCAACTCCTTACGACTATTGTAAAATAATAAACTTACAGTTATTCGCCGATTAAGTCAAGGCATACCATTGCCCAACTGGCAAAGCGGAAAGGGGGTGGCCAAGCGGCCACCCCCCTTTGCACCTTTTTTATTCCCACCTGCATCCGTGATGCCGGAATGCCACAGCGGCCGAAAGACAGGGCGGCGTCCCGGACTCAGGGTCCCGTTGCACCGGCCCGGTGTCAGCCGGTCCCTTCCGCCAGGAACGCCCGGATGAGGCCGAAGGTCTTCCGGGGGCGTTCCTCGTGGGGGTTATGTCCGCAGTCGGCGATAGTGGCGAGCCGGGAGCCGGCTATCTGCCGATGCAGCTTCCTGCCTTGCCAGAGCTTGACGATCCGGTCGTGTTCCCCCCACAGGATAAGGACCGGAATGGTGAGGCCGGCATATCGGCTGGTTATCTCTTCCACGTTTTCCGGTATCATCTGCCGTACCGTTTCCGCCAGGCCGCGGGCCGCCGCCAACCCCCGGTAGCCGGCGGCGTAGTGGTCAATGTGCTGCTCCGTAATCCGTTCGTGCCGGTAAAAGACCGATTCAAGACCTCTGCGGGCGAGCCGGCGGGGGGAGAGGAGCGCCATGCACAGCGGGCCGATGACCGGGATGCGCAGGATACGCATGAACCGGGGGATCGTCTGGGGAAAACCGGGGGCTCCGATCAGGACCAGTCGGGAGATCTGCGGGCATTCGACAGCGGCGCACATCCCCACCAGTCCGCCGAAGGAATGCCCCACCAGGCTCACCCCGTCCCGGCCGAGGGAGCGGATGTAGGCGCTGACGATATGGGCGTTGTGCAGGGCCGAGTAATCGCCCCTGCACTGTTTCACGGAGCCGTAGTGCCCTTTCAGGTCTATCAGGTGCAGGGTGTACTCGCCAGCCGGAAAAAACGGAATCAGGTTGTCCCAGGTATGTCGTGACGCGGCAAAGCCGTGCAGAAACAAAATGTGGCGGTGGCCGCTTCCGGTGACACGGTAGTGAATCCGGTCTTCGGAGGAAAAATGAAAATATCCTCCTTCCGCCTCTAGCGTCTGGTCAGCCATGTCCCCAGGTTGATCGCCAGCTTCCGGTTGTCGTCGTCGAGAAAGTGGTTCTGGAAGATTGCGTCGTCGCCGAATACGACAAAGTCACCTTTACCCAGAGCCCCTGTGACGATGACCGCAAAGGCGCCCACGGCATCCTCCTTGGAGAGGACCTTGTCGCCATTCAGATCAATCCAGGCCTCGGGCGAGGTGCGGGCAAGGGAACTGGCTGACGTACCGGGCCTGAGAGCCCAGACGCCATAGGCGGAGAAGCTTTTGATCCCCGAGAAGAGCGGGCTGGGGGAAAGGTCGGTGACCCGGAAGTTCAGGTCCTTGTCGATGACGTTCTTGCGCTCGTGCAGGACCGAAGTGGAATAATCGACGTCAAGGCGGGTCAGCAGGTTGTTCAGGGGGGGAGCTATGTGCAGCATGACCGCCAGCCTGCCGCCGTTTTGCACAAAGCGGGCAACTGCCTCGACCTCTTCCGGTTGAAGTGGTTTGAAGGCGCTGGAGATGACCAGGCCGGTCGCACCTTTAAGCGTGTCGTCGCTCAGGGGGGCTGTGGCCGTGGTGATGGAGATCTTCGAGCTTCGAAGGGTCTCCGCCAGTTTTGAAAACTGGAGTTCGCCGGGATCGCCGATGGTAAAACGCTGACCATGCCCCTGATCAAAAACGACAACCGGAGCGGTTTCTGCGGCGAAAGACAGTGAAGTTGCCAGGATCATTGCGGATATGGCGGAAAGACATGACGTAATCATTTTTCTCATCGGAGGCTCCTCTTGCTAAACAAGACATTGTTGGTCTTTTTATAGGCGCTGGCCGATAATTTTGCAAGATTTTCTTTTCCTCATTCCTCAGGGTGTGGTAAGTGACATGGTACGACGACGCTGTAGATACGGCCGGACGACAATATCATGAAAAGGAGAGCATGGAATGAGCGCCAATAAACCCGAAATCACCTTCAAGTATATCTTCAACTACGGATATAATCCGACCTACGCCAATGGTGCCCAAGGGGGCTTCTCACCCCGCGGCGAGATGGTGATACACTTTTATCTGGAGCGTCATCCCCTGCCCGAGTCCATCAGTCACGAGATCACCCCGGAAGGTGCCATCGGGCAGGAGGTCAGTGTTGAACCGGAAGGTCTGACCGGCAGCATGGTGCGCTTCATCGACACCGGCGTAGTGATGAGTTATGAAAATGCTCGTGTCTTTCACGCCTGGTTGGGAGATAAACTGCGTGAGATGGAGGAGTTGCACAAGCTGCGCAATGCGTTTGAGAGCACCCCTGCCGGAGGACAGGCCTGAAAGCGAGGTTGGCAATGAATAAACCGGGCGGTGTCGTTTTTCTGGTCGTGCTGCCGGCACTGTGGGCGGTGCTGGCGGCGCTGCCGCACCAGGCGTCTGCTTTTCCGATGCCGGAACGGCTGGAGTTCGAGATATCCTATACCGGCATCCCGGCCGGCCGGGCGGTCCAGGAGGTGTCACTCGAAGGCGATGAGATACATATCGTGTCCACGGCCAAATCGGCCGACTGGCTGAAGGTGTTTTTCCCGGTGGAGGACCGGATCGAGTCGGTGTTGATCTCCGGTGCGCCGCCTCTCTACATCGGGGTGCCCCGCCTGTACCGCGAACGTATCCGCGAGGGATGGACCCGTTTTCAGAAGGACGCGGTTTTTGATCGCAAGAAGCTGGAGGTCCGCACCAGAGACCTGATGAAGAATAGCGAAACAACCAGGGCCATCACCAGGCGGACCTACGATACCCTGTCCAGTTTTTTTTATTTTCGCTCCATCCCGCTCCAGGTGGGCACTTCGTATTATATCGACATCTTCGATTGCAAGAAACTGTGGAACACCGAAGTGCAGGTTCTGCGGCGTGAGGTGATCGAAACGCCCCTGGGGAAGTTCAGAACCGTTGTGATCAAGCCGCTGCTCAAATCGGAGGGGATCTTCGCCCGTACCGGCGACATGTTTATCTGGCTGACGGACGATGAGCGCCGCATACCGGTGCTGATGAAGTCCAAGGTCAAGATCGGCAGCATCACGGCAACCCTGGTGGGTGGAAATTACTGGCCGGACAGGAAGTAACGCTGCATAGGCAAAATCGACTTCAATCTAAGAGGTGGGACACCATGGGGCTCTTCGGCAGCGTGAACAAACAGGAGATCAATGCAAAGGCCGCGGAAATCTCCAGACTGGAACAGATGCTGGACAACGTGGACAATATCGTCATGCTCTGCGATACGACGACCGATAACAAAATATTCTACATGAACAGGCGTGCCAAGGACCTGCTCAGCCGTCATCGCAGCGAACTCAACGCGGGTCTGAGCGGGGCCGACGTGGGCAATGCCTCCGGCAACTCCATCCATCAGTACCATAGGGACCCCGCCCGTATCCGCCGCATGTTCGGCTCTCCCCGGACGGATTTGCCCCATACCGCCGAAATTCCCATAGGCTCCGTGACGTTGCGCACAACAGCCTATCCTGTCTGGGACAGTCTGGATCCCTCCAAGGTACTGTGCTACATGGCCTGCTGGAGCGATATAACGGCTGAAAAGGCGGTGGTGGAACACCAGCGCATGGAGATCGAGCGCAAAAACTATCTGGAAACCAGGGTCGTGCAGATTGCCACGGCCATGGAAGAGATGAGCATGACCGTCAACGAGGTGGCCCGCAACACCACAAATGCCTCGGATTCGGCAGCCAATGTCGCTGCAAACGCCTATGATGGACAGAAGATAGTCAATCAGGCGGTCAGGGAGATGCAGAATGTGGCCGAGATCGTCCGCAACTCGGCCGTCATCGTCGGCGATCTTGGCGTAAAATCGGAGAAGATCAGCGAGTTTGTCACCGTGATCAATGAAATCGCCGAGCAGACCAACCTGTTGGCCCTCAATGCGGCCATCGAAGCGGCCCGCGCCGGGGAACAGGGCCGAGGATTCGCCGTGGTCGCCGATGAGGTTCGCCGACTGGCGGACCGTACCATGGCATCCACCAAGAAGATCGGCGCCATGGTTGCGGAGATCCAGGCCGGTGCGGCCGAAGCGGTGGAATCCATAGAAAAGGGCAAGAGCGAGGCGGAGGGCAGCGAACGGCTCTCCAAGCACGTGGAGGAGTCCTTGAACGGCATCGTGGTTTCAATCGATCAGATCAAGGACGTGATCTCCCAGATCGCCACCGCCTCCGAAGAACAGGCCGCCACGGCAACGGTCATCGCCGGCAACCTGGAGGAAATTTCGCGCAGGGGCTGATACTCTCCCCGGCCATAGTCCGGAAAAGATAATGCTTGTTTTTTATTCTGTATCTAGTATAGTAACAATATGTCGAACAACACACAGTTCTCCATAGCGGTGCATATCATGGCCGGGCTTGGCTACGAGGCGGGCGCGGACATGACCTCCAGCAGCCTGGCGAAGAGCGTCAATACGTGCCCCAGCTTTGTTCGACGGATTCTTGCCAAGTTGTCCAAGGCGGGGTTGGTTCATACGACGATTGGCAAGGCAGGCGCCTGTACACTGGCCAAAAAGGCCAGCGAGATTTCATTGTTCGATATATATGTGGCGGTGGATGCTCCTAAGGTTTTTGCAATCCACAGCTATGACGTACAGAAACCGTGTGCGGTGAGTTGTAATATCAAGACCGCCCTGGAACGGGTATTGGGAAAGACGCAGCTATCGGTTGAGGAGAGTTTGAAGGGTATTACCCTTGAAGAGGTTATTTCAGACGTTAAGATGGTGTGATTTTTTTTGGCATAAATTGTGACGTTAGAGGTAACAATTCGGTGAAGATTCGATATGTTAAAGGTTGCTGCATCGAATCTGTCCCGGTCCGCTGGCAACCAGGAACACTGGTCACCAGCGGCGGCAAGCCGGGGATCGGGTTTGTGACCTGATTCCCAAACCAAGAGAAAGGAGGAGCTGCCATGTTTACCGAACGTTTCAGGATTCGTCCCGTATCGCATTGTAAAGAAGGTTGCATACGGTAGCCTGCCGCCCCGCGCGGCAGGCGCACACCCCAGTCCCCCTGCCGTTCCTGCGGCAGGGGGATTTTTCGTTGGATAACGAGCGCCGCCTTTCCGCGGTCACCTGATAATATCCCTGCCCAACTGCCTGGCTGCGTTTTCCATGGTGCCGAGATTTATAACATCCTCATAGCCGGCTTTTTTCAGTACATCGTAGGCGAGCCCGGTTCGTCGGCCGGTGCGGCAATACAGGTAGATTTTGGCCTTTTTATCCCCTGCCACCGCACCGATGCCTTCCCCGATCCGATCATGGGGGATCAGCCGCGCCCCCTCCAGATGCCCCGCATTCCACTCGGCTTCGGTCCTGACGTCAATTACCACTGCCGCCTTGTCGGCGCCCAGAACCGCCGTGACGTAGATCGCCAGCACGAACACCAGGGGCAGAATCATGATTTTCCCCATCCTCATCTTTGTTGTTCACCTCCTTTAGATGCGTATCTGGCAACTTCCGCTAAAACCATGAAGCAGCATCGCCACATAGTTCGTATGGCCCGGGATTTCAGGCTAGGGAGCGAGTGAAATCTCTCTCGGGCCGTTCCCCACGGAAATGGCTGTGACCGCCGAATTGGTGGCGGTGTTGAGCACCGAAACACTATTGCTGCCGCTGTTGGCTATATAGAGCCGGCTGGCGGCGGTGTCCAGCGCCATTCCGAACGGGCTTATTCCCACGGTAATGGTGCTGATCACCGTGTTGGCGGCGGTGTCGATGACGGAGACGCTATTGCTGCCGCTGTTCGCCACATAGACCCGGCTGGTGGCGGGATTCGCCACGACCCCCTGGGGGGTGATCCCTGTGGAAACGGTGGCAACCACCGTGTTGGTAGTGGTGTTGATGATGGACACGCTATTGCTGCTGCTGTTGGTCACATAGGCGCGGTTTGTGGAAGCGCTCACGGCAATCCGCTGGGGAGCGCTTCCCACTGAAATGGCTGAAATCACCGTATTGTTGGTCGTATCGATGACCGAGACGCTGTTGCTGCCGCTGTTAGCCACATAGGCCCTGTTGGAGGCGCCGTTCAGCGCGATTCCCTGTGGGGAGGTTCCTGCGGAAACCGTGGCAATCACGGTATTGTCGGCACCGTTGATAACGGAGACGCTATTGCTGCCGCTATTGGTGACATAGACCCGATTGGAGGCCGGGGCCACGGCAATTCCCAGGGGCGCGGTCCCCACGGGAACAGTAGTAACCACCGCATTGCTCGCGGTATTGATGACCGTGACGCTATTGTCGCCTCTGTTGACCGCATAGGCCCGGTTGGTGGCGGTATTCACTGCAATCCCCTGTGGGGAGGCTCCCGCGGAAACGGTGGCGACTACCGCATTGCCGGCGGTGTCGATAACGGAAACGCTATTGCTGCCGCTGTTGGTCACATAGGCCCGGTTGCTCTGGGTGACGGACAGGGCTGACGCCGCCGAGACGGCGCCCAGGGTTGCCGTGATGGTGGTGGAACCGAGGGCGAAGGCGGTGACCAGGCCTTTTGATCCCGCCACGTTGCTGACGGTTGCCACGCCGCTATTTTGCGAAGACCACGTGACTGAAGCGGTTATGTCCTGTGTGGAACCATCCGAGAAGGTTCCTGTTGCAGAAAGCTGCAGCGTTGAACCAAGCCCCATGGTCGGGGTTAAAGGTGCCACAGCAATGGACGTGAGCGCCTTTACCGTCAGGGTGGTTGAACCGGAAACGCCCAGGGTGGCGCTGATGGTCGCAGAACCTGCCGTAACGGCAGTGGCGTTTCCCTGTGAACCGGAGGCATTGCTGATGGTCGCAACCGCGCTGTTTGAAGAACTCCAGGCGACCAGCGTCGTCAAATCGTGGACGGAGCCGTCCGAAAATGTCCCCGCAGCCGTAAACTGCTGGGTTGAGCCGACTACCGCACTGGGGCCGGCCGGCGTCACGGCTATGGATGAGGGACCCTGCACCGCCAGGGAGGTCGTGCCGGAAACAGCTCCAAAGGTTGCGCTGATGGTGGTTGAACCGAGCGCAGTGGAAGAGGCCAGTCCGCCGGAACTGATGGTGGCGACGGCGGTATTGGACGAATTCCAGGTGACAAGCGGGGTGATATCCCGGATGACAGCATTCGACAATGTCCCGCTTGCGGAGAACTGCTGGGTGGTTCCGGCGGCGATAGCCGGGTTTGCAGGCGTAACAGCAATGGATATCACGGTTGCCGAGTCGAGGGGGGTTGAACCGGAAACGCCGCCGAAGGTCGCGCTGATCGTGCTGGTCCCGGCGGCAACGGCCGTTGCGACTCCGCTTGAGGCGATCGTGACCGCAGCCGTATTGGACGAATCCCAAGTTGCCACGGCAGTCAGGTCCTGGGTGGCGTTGTTCGACAAAACCCCTGTTGCTCTGAACTGTTGACTCGTGCCGACGATGCAGGTCGAATTTGCGGGCGTCACCGAAATGGACGCAACTGCCGCGGATGTGAGCGTGGTCGAACCGGAAATGTTTCCCGAGGTCGCGGTGATGGTGGTGGACCCCAAAGAAACAGCCGTCGCCAACCCCTTGGCTCCCTGGGTGTCACCTATGGTGGCAACGCCGGTGTTGGACGAACTCCAGGTAACGGAAGCCGTCAAGAGCCGGGCCGTATTGTCGGAATAGATTCCCAACGCTGAAAATTGCGCGGTTGTGCCGGGGGCGATACTCCCGTTGGCCGGAGTAACCGTGATCGAGACCAGGGTTGCGGGAGAGGATGTGCCGCCGCCACATCCCGAAAGTGCAAAAATAATCATGAGTGCAACAAAAAAATATTTTGCCATGTTGTCTTCCTTTCACGTGACGACGGCGTGCATCCGGAACCGGTAAGAAACCATAGGTGGCTGAACATTTTTGTTAATGATATAATGAATATCAGAAGAAACAAGCTCTTATTGTGCACTATGTGCATGGAGAGGAGATTGCCATGATAAAACGAACACTGCGTAGCGGGAAGATGTGCCTATGGGCGCTGGCCGTCATCCTGATGGCGGTCGGAGGCATCGCCCGGCCCGGTCCGGCGGCGGCCTCTGAAAAAGCAGAGGCACAGTCCATAGTCGATAAATCCAAAGGGACCCTCACCGACCTGATGAGTGACGAGAACTTCTCGTGGCTGCTTACCTACCTTAAAACCGCCAAGGGAGTGATCATTTTTCCCCAGGTCCTCAAGGCAGGTTTTTTTCTGGGCGGGTCCGGCGGCACCGGCGTCCTGCTGGTGCGTAACGAGGCGACCGGAACCTGGAGCGACCCCGCTTTCTACACGCTCGGCTCCGTGACCTTCGGTCTCCAGATCGGGGGTGAGGCGGCGGAGGTGGTCATGGTTGCGGTGAACCAGAAGGCCATTGATTCGCTCCTCACGTCGTCCGTAAAGCTGGGCGGGGATGTGTCCGTTGCCATCGGTCCCATCGGCGGCGGGGCAAAAGGGGCGTTGACGATTCCGGCGGTAACGGCTGATTTCGTCTCCTTTACCAAGACAAAGGGCCTTTACGGCGGCCTGAATTTTGAAGGGGCCGTGATGGCTGTCAGGGACGGCCTCAACAGTTCCTATTACGGAAAAACAGTCACCCCGAAGGATATTCTGGTAAGGAGAGCGGTGGGCGCGCCGGGCGCCAATGAACTCCGCTCGGCCTTGGAAAGGGCGACCAGGTAACCATCTTAAAACGGTAAACGTTCATCGGCATCTCAGGATGGATGTTCCGCCTGCCCCGGCGTGGGGGGACGTCAGGTGATATGAAGGTTACTCCCTGAACGCATCCGCAAAATCCATGACACACACGCTCCCAAAGCCTGGATGGGAACCGCAGGCAGCCCCGGCGGTGCGGAAAACTGCGCTGAAGATGTTCTTGCGGTGGCCACGATCCGGCACCCCGTCGTCGGTTATCAGTTGCATGACCATGTAGCGCGCCTCCGTGGGGCCATAGCCGATGTTCTCGCCGATCTGCCGGTTCCATTTCCCGTGACGGTCTATCCGTTCCCGTATGTTGTCATGGCCGATTGCGCCGGACTCCTCCTGCTTCTTGGCCAGTTCGTCCGCCGCCGCGGCCAGGCCGTCCGACCAGATAAGCGGCGGCAGGGGTTTCTGGCGGGAGAGGAGTCGGATCGCCTCGTCCACGGCCTTGACCCCTTCGTTGGTCTGCATGCGGATATCGCTTCCCGGCAGCACGAAGTATTTCTCCCGGAACAGGCCGCGGAACTCGCGCAGAAAGCCGGCATAGGTGCGCGGCGCGGTGCGGGCCAGGTTGATCTCCGCCAGCACCTGCCGGGCCATGTCCCGGTCCAGAGCGGTGGCGGGAGCTGCCAGTGCGAGAAGTACCCAAATGGTTAAACAAAAAAGTCTCATTTTCTGAAACCACCTTGTGAGGGCGATGAACATGGACTGGGGGATGATATTCCAAGAGGTGGAACAGAGATCCTATTTGCTGAGGTAATCCCCCAGCAGGTCCCTGCTGTGCTCATCCTCATGGCAATGGGCGCACAGGTTTTCCCAGTTGCTGCCGTCGGCCGGGTTGTTGTGGTGGTTGCCGTCCTTGTGGTGGACAGTCAACAGGTGCAGGTTGGACTGGTCGAATTCCCGCCCGCATTTGGCGCAGATAGGGCCGTGGATCCTCAAGGATTTCGTCCGGTAGTTGGTGCTGTCCTCTGTTTGCCGACGCATGGACTCTACGCGGGCCGCGGCTTCCGCGGCCGAGGGAAGCTTGACCGTTACCGGCCGTCTGGGATGTGCCATGGTTATCCTTTCCCGAAATAATCCATTTTTCTCTCACTCACTTTGTTCGCTAAAGCTCACAAAGGCACAGAGAAGAGCAAAAAACAATAATAATGGTTTAATCTTTTCTTTGTGTCTCTGTGTGCTCCGTGAGAGTCATAATACCAGCCGTTTACCCATTTAGCAGCTTGACCGTGGTCCTGCCGTCGGCATAGTAATCGATGATGTTCAGGCAACCGTAGTTCTGCTCGATGTTGAACATCCCGGCCAAGGGGGCGCCTATGGCGCTCAGAAGCACGATGCGGTTGACCCCGCCGTGCCCCACCACCAGAATTTCCTGCCCCTTGTGGCGCTCCACGATCTCCCCGATGACCGGCATGACCCGAGCCTCCACATCCAGCAGGTTCTCGCCCCGGGGCACCCGGTAGTTCACCAGATCGTTCAGCCGGGCCTGCCATTCCACGGGCCAGCGCTGGTTGATCTCCTGCCAGGTCAGCCCCTCCCAGACGCCGATATTCAGCTCGCGCAGTTCGGGGCGGCGCACCGGTTCGATGCCGAAGCGGTCGCAGATGATATTCGCACCGATGGCGCAGCGGGACAGGTCGCTGGTGTAGCAGGCAGAGATCGGTTTTTCCGCCAGGCGCTCCTTGAGGACATGATACTGCTCCAGGCCGATATCGGTCAAGCCCACGTCGGCCTGGCCGTTGTAGCGGGGCTGGTCGTGGCCTGTCACCTGGCCGTGGCGGATGAGGTAGATACGGGTAGCCGGGGTCATGTATAGGGCTGTCCTTTCATTTGAGGAGGTTGTTGAAAAACAGCCATCTCGCCGCATCCTCGAAAGCCCTTTCGTGCGGCGTAGCGCTGCGGTCCCTCACCCAATCCCTCTCCCGGAGGGAGAGGGCACGGCATGCTCTCCCCCTCTGGGGGAGAGATAGAGAGAGGGC
>Ga0207854_1000027_pt1 | contig 48384 bp, 44 predicted proteins | sample LuqExpMetagenom7_FD_187765 | JGI IMG/M metagenome (GOLD analysis project Ga0207854, IMG submission 187765) | Tropical forest soil microbial communities from Luquillo Experimental Forest, Puerto Rico - Sample 7 (SPAdes) | ecosystem: Environmental > Terrestrial > Soil > Tropical forest ...
ATGACAAGTTCACTGCTCTTCAACGCGACGACCATCGCCTATCTGGCGTCCATGGTTGTTTTCTTTGCATTCCTCGCCACCAGGAACAAGGGCATCGGCCTGACCGGCAGCCTGCTGGCCTATGCCGGTTTCGCCGCCCAGACCCTGGCCATCGCCCTGCGCTGGAAGGAATCCTACGACATCGGGTACGGCCACGCGCCCCTGTCCAACCTGTACGAGTCGGTGGTCTTCTTCTCCTGGACCATCATCCTCATCTACATGTTCATCGAGCTGAAATACAAATACCGCATCGTCGGCGCCTTCGTGGTCCCCTTTGCCTTCCTGGGCATGTCCTGGGCCCAGCTCGGCATGCAGAGCGGCATCGAGCCGCTGGTGCCGGCCCTCCAGAGCAACTGGCTCCTGTACCACGTCGTCACCTGTTTTTTGGGCTATGCGGCCTTCGCCGTGGCCTGCGGCATCTCCATCATGTACCTGGTCAAGGCCCGGAGCGAAGAGGGCGGGGGCGGCGCCGCCGGCGGCCTGATGAGCATGTTCCCGCCGATCCGGGTGCTGGACGACCTGAACTACCGGGCGATCATGATCGGCTTCCCGCTGCTGACCCTGGGCATCATCACCGGGGCGGCCTGGGCCAACTACGCCTGGGGCACCTACTGGAGCTGGGACCCCAAGGAGACCTGGTCCCTGATCGTCTGGTTCATCTACGCCGCCTTCCTGCATGCCCGCTTCACCCGCGGCTGGGTCGGCAAGCGCGCCGCATGGCTTTCCATCATCGGCTTCGCGGCCACCATCTTCTGCTACCTGGGGGTCAATCTGTTCCTGTCCGGGCTCCACAGCTACGGCGGGGGGAGGTAGACGCAATCTGCTTGACAAGGCTCCCGGAGCTTGCGTATAGTGATACCAGCATAAAGGGGAGTAGCTACCGGCCGGAGACATGGCCGGCCCCAGGTCCGTCAATACGGTCGCAAGACCCGGGCCGGGGACGATGAGATTCGAAAGCAAGACCTTTATCCAGGCGTATCACGCCGGGGATAAAGGTCTTTTTTATTACCCCCGGCGATAACTCAACCGTCGGAGGTATCCAATGTTGAACCGTTTCAAAACAACCCTGTTGCTCACCCTGCTGACCCTTTTGATGGTCGCCCTGGGCAGCGTCATGGGGGGCAAGACCGGCATGGCGGCCGCCTTTGCCGTGGCCCTTGCCATGAACTTTTTCTCCTACTGGTTTTCGGACCGGATCGTCCTGGCCATGTACGGCGCCCGGGAGATTACGGCGGACGACAACCCCTCCTTCCACGGCATGGTGGAGCGCCTGGCCCGCCGGGCCGGTCTGCCCATGCCGCGGGTCTACATCATCCCCTCGGACAGCCCCAACGCCTTTGCCACCGGCCGCAATCCGGAGCACGCCGCCGTGGCCGCCACGGAAGGCATCCTGAAGATCCTGACCGGCGACGAACTGGAAGGGGTCATGGCCCATGAACTGTCCCACGTGAAAAACCGGGATATCCTCATCTCCACCATTGCCGCCACCTTTGCCGGGGCCATCTCCATGCTGGGCAACATGCTCCAGTGGGGCGCCCTGTTCGGCGCCGGGCGCCGCGACGACGAAGAAGGGGGCGCCGGCAGCCTGGTCGGCTCCCTGGCCCTGGCCATCGTCGCGCCCCTCGCCGCCATGCTGATCCAGATGGCGGTCTCCCGTTCCCGCGAATACCTGGCGGACGCATCGGGGGCGGAGATCTGCGGCAGGCCGCTGGCCCTGGCCAATGCCCTGCGCAAGCTGCACAGCGCCGCGCAGGCGATCCCCCTGGAGACGGCCCGCCCCGCCTCGGCCCATCTCTTCATCGTCAATCCCCTGACCGGCGGCGGGTTGGCCACGCTCTTTTCCACCCATCCCCCCATGGAGGAGCGCATCGCCCGGCTCGAATCAATGGCATGTAAGGGATAAGTTCCCAGGCATAAGGAGGAGGCACCGATGGAATGGCTCACGGACCCCCAGGTCTGGCTGGCCCTGGCAACGCTGACCGCGCTGGAGATCGTGCTCGGCATCGACAACATCATCTTCATCTCCATCCTTGCGGGCAAACTGCCCGCCCAGCAGCAGAAACGGGCCAGAATCGTGGGGCTGGGGCTGGCGATGTTCATCAGGATCGGTCTCCTGTTTTCCCTGACCTGGCTCATGGGGCTCACCAAGCCGTTCTTTGCGCTGCTGGGCAACGAGATTTCGGGCCGCGACCTGATCCTGATAGCCGGCGGCCTGTTCCTCCTGACCAAGAGCACCATGGAGATTCACGGCAAACTGGAAGGGAAGGAGGGGCATGCCGCTGCGGGCGGCCCCGGGGCCACCTTCGGCGGCGTCATCACCCAGATCCTGATGCTTGATGTGGTCTTCTCCCTGGACTCGATCATCACCGCCCTGGGCATGGCCAACAGCTTTCCCGTCATGGTGGCGGCGATCGTCATAGCGGTCGGCTTTATGATGCTCTTCTCGGGAACGATCAGCGCCTTTGTGGAACGGCACCCGACCATCAAGATGCTGGCGCTCAGCTTCCTGATCCTGATCGGCGTGGCGCTGATCGGCGATGGCCTCGACATGCACCTGCCCAAGGGATACATCTACTTCGCCATGGCCTTCTCGGTAGCGGTGGAGATGCTCAACCTGCGGCTCCGCAGGGGGGCGCCGGCAACGGCGCAGCAGAGCGGCGAGGAGCCTGTCGATGAGGGAACCCCGTAAGCGCCGGGGTAATGGATACTGCCGTCACGGGTTCCGTGACGCGCGGTAGCTTTTGAATTTCACCGGTTCCTGTGGTATGGTGGAATTATTATGGACCTGCATAATCCCGACAAAAGCATCGCCGCCCGGTTCCGCTACGCCATCGTGCTCACGGTGGTCACCCTGGTGGCCGAGGTCGCCGGCGGTATCTGGACCAACTCCCTGGCTCTCCTGTCCGATGCCGCCCATGTGTTCCTCGACTTGTTCGCCCTGCTGCTCTCCCTGGGGGCCATCAAACTGGCCGGGCTCCCCTCGTCCGAGATTCGCACCTTCGGCTGGCACCGGGCCGAGGTCTTCGCCTCCTTCATCAACGGGGTGTCGATCTTCCTGATCGCCTTCGGCATCCTCTACGAGGCGGCCGGGCGCCTGCTGCACCCGGAGCCGGTCAACAGCCTCCCCATGTTCGTCATCGCGGTGATCGGCCTAGCCATGAACCTGATCGCCGCCTCGGCCCTCCACCGGCATTCCCACGACGATCTCAACGTGCACAGCGCCTTTCTGCACGTCATCGGCGACGCGGCCGCCTCGGTGGGCGTCATCGTCGGCGGGGTGGTCATGTACGTTTCCCACTGGTACGTGCTGGACGCGCTCATCTCCATCGGCATCGGCTGCGTGGTCTTCTTCGGGGCGTGGCGGGTGCTGCGGGAATCGACCCATATCCTGTTGGAGGGGGTGCCCCGCGGGTTGAAGGTGAGCGAGATCGCCGGGAGCATCCGCGGCGTGCCGGGGGTGCAGGATATCCACCATCTCAATGTCTGGTCCATCTGCTCCCACATCGTGGCCCTCTCGGCCCACCTGGATGTGCGTGACGACTTCAAGTGGCAGCAGGCCGAGGTTATCCACGAGGTGGAACACATGCTCATGGACCGGTACCGCATCGTCCATACCACCCTGCAGGTCGAGTGCAGCGCCTGTCTGGCCCGGCCGATCATCAAGGACCTGAACCACGTATCCCACCATCACGGCCATGCCCATTGACATGGCGGCGTGCGGGCTCCGGCCCTTCCGGACGCTGCGGCATTCCGGCGCCGCGGACTCAGGTAACCCCCAAAAAAATAGGGCGTCTTTCACAGGCGCCCCACGTTCCTTCCGTCACGTTATGCCTTACAGCGGATGCAGGTTGGAAAATTCGCCCCATTCCAGGTAACTGCGGGGGGCTTCGATGAATTCGTAGATATTCTCCATCTTCCGCAGGTGTTGTTTTTCCTCCTCCGCCAAGAGCGCCAGCAGCTCGCGGGTGTTCTCCTCGGGTTCGGTCCTGGCCATCCCGGCCAGCAGTTCAATGACCTCCTCTTCGGCCTTTACGATGTGCTCGAAGGCGTCGGTATCCTGCTTTAACTCCTTGCTGATGTCGTGGCTGTAGAGTGTCCGCCGGAAACCGTTGACCACCTGTCCGGCCCGGTCAACCAGTGTGGTATCGGTTTTTATGCCGTGCAGGCTCTCTTTCAGTTTTTCCAGGGAAGCGAGGTGGCGTTTCTGGTTGTCGGCCAGGATTTCGAACAGCTCTTTGCGTTCCTCATCGCTGCTCTCGGCGCCGAGGGTTTCAAAAAAACGCAGGCCGTCTTCCTCAAAGCGAGTCATGAATTCGATTGCGTCCATATCGTTCACCTCCTCTGCATGGTATCATTATAGCACAAGAGCAGGTGGGGCGCTGCCGTTCAGTGATTGTTTCGCCCCGGCCGTTCTGCCGCAAATTCGTGCATCCTGCCGGTTCGTTAATCACCGGACCGGTTTCGGGGGGGAGCGGCGCAGCCGGAGAAACTTTTGGGGGGAGGGGTGAAAGTCCCGCGAGGACCGGTCCCTATCCCCGGTTCGCCCGGCCGTGGCAGCGCCGGGTGCATATAGGCAGGCAAATTGCACCCTCATGATGAAAAGCAACGAAGCGAGGCAGCCAATGGCGACGAGCAGCTTAACGACCGGCAGCACCCGGCACCACTCCACCCCCGGCAAAGGGCTTGAGTATGCCATCAAGCCCCTGGGGGAAACGGCGCTTCTGGAACTCAGCGGGGTCCTTTCATCGGGATGGGCCGGTTCTCTGGCATCCGCACTCACGCAGCGGGATATCAGCATTGTCCGGGGGAGTGCCGTCAAGACCAGCGTCCTGAAATGGACGGCCCAGTTCGAGATCAAGCCGCGCACGGCGCGCCCGGAAAGCCTGGCCTCCCTGGATGTCCCCTCCCTGTTCGGCAAGTCTGCGGATTATACATCCGCGCCCGCCATCAGCCTGATGGAGTATCATCTGGAGGTCTCTCCCCGGCACGGCGGTTCGCTCTACGCCAGGATAGCGGGAGCCGACAAGATCGGGTTCCTGGTGGGCATCCTGCGGCAGCTCAGCTACTTCTCCCTGTTCCCGGTGGAAATGAAGCTCGAAACCGAGGGGGCGACCGTGTCCGACCATTTCTGGCTCAAGCGGATCGGCAACGCGCCCCCCACATCCGAGGACGTTACCAATATCCAGGAGAGCCTGTTCGGATTGCTGCCCGCATAGGTTGTGGTTTCAACCGCATGCCAACACAAAAAGAGCCCCGCTCCGGAAGGAGCGGGGCTCTTTTTCGTGATGTGGATACGTGTATGGCTGCTATTTTTTGGCTTCGTCTTTCCTGGCGACCGCCATGGCGTCGTTCAACATCTTGACGCCGGCCTTGGAGGCGGTGATGGAGGCGGTCAGGCTGTCGCGGGCCAGGTCGGGATTATGGAAGCCGTCCGAGTTTTCGGCGGTCCACCACTCCCAGAGCACGTGGGCCTCTTCATGCTTGGCCCGGGCCTGGTCGAGCACCGTGGGGGCGACGCCCAGGCGTTGGGCGGCGGCATAGGTGTCGATCAGCTGTCCCAGCCAGTATTCGGCCTTGCGCATCTTGCCTTTTACGTAGTTCTGGGCCGCATCCAACTGGTACAGCTTCTGTTCGGCCGTTTCTCCGGCATGGGCATGGCAGCCGAGGCAGGATTCCTTGATGTGGTTTTTGGGCTTGACCACCATGTGGGACTTGAAACTCTTGCCCTGCTTGTTCTTCATCACCGGCATGTGGCAGTCGGCGCAGGTCACGCCGGCCCGGTCATGCACGCTGCCGGAATAGGTTTCGGCCTCGGGGTGCTGCAGTTTGACCAGCCTGGCCCCGGTCACCTCGTGCTTGAAGTCGAAGAAGTTGAGCTTTTTGTAGTGCTCCAGCAATTGCTTGACCTGCAGAAGCGGCATATGATTGGTGCGCTGGTCGTCGTAGCCGATTTTTTTGCCGGTATCGAATTCAAAGCCGGTGCCGCAGGCATATTCCACATGGCACTGGGCGCACATCATCCGCGAGTCGGGCTTCTTCATGACGCCGATCTTGCGGAAGCCGTCGCGGAAGCTGATCACCTTGAGGTCGGTCGTGCCGTCGGCCTTGGCGAAGATTCTGGCGCCCTTGCCGATCTCGTTGATCAACTCGTCGCGGACGATCCGCGGCTGGGCGCCGTGAGGGTCGTGACAGTGGATGCATCCCATGGGGTTCTGGGTGTCCTTGGCCACGTCAACCACGTTGGACTCGCGGCTCCACTTTGCCTTGGGGTCCTTGTCCCCCAGGAACTTCCACTTGAGGATGTGGTCCGAGGTCTTGCACTGGATGCAGGTGGGGTTGCCGGCCATGGCGCTCTGGGCCAGGGGCTTCCACTCCTTGTTCCCTGCGGCCTTGTCCTCCAGCACGTCCCAGGTCTTGCCGGTGGCGTTCACGCCCCGCCATCCCTTTTTGAACTGGAAACGGCCACCCTGGAAGCGGTCCACCGCAAACTGGTCGATGACCATGAAGGCATGGCCGCGCGGCTCGTCGTGCTCGAAGGTGAAACCGTAGGGGGCCAGCAGTTTGTCCTGCATGGGGGAACGGCCGGTGGGCGCGCCCTTCTCCTTGCGTGCCTGAGCTTCGTAATCCACCTGGTAAAAGGTGCGGAATTCGTCCTGGTGGCATTTGCCGCACAACGCCTGGTCAATGACCGTGACCGGCTTGTTCTTCTCCGGGTCGTCCATGTGTGCGTCCAGCCTGTCGTGGCAGGTTTTGCAGGAGAGCTTGGCGTGTTTCGAGCCCTCCTTCAGCGCTTTGACCTCGTCGTGGCAGGCATAGCATTTATCCCTGCCGTCGGCGACCGGTTTGCTCTTGGCTGCGGTGGTCGGGCCGGGGAGGGACAGAACTGCCCCCACGCCGATGACCGCTGCTGCGATGACCAGGTTTCTCTTCCGCATGTGGTGTTCTCCTTTCGTTGCAGTTGGGGTATCCCGCTTATCGAAGGCCGGTCATGAGGTCTGCTGTTGTTCCCGTGGTTGCATCCTGACCGCCTTGGGGACCGCCGGGCAGACATATTCGCAGGTGCCGCAGCCGGTACATCTGGCTTCATCGATCCTGATGCCCACGCCCATGACCACCGTAATGGCCTGGGGGTCGCACCGCTCGAAACAGGCGAAGCAGCCGCAGTTCCTGGCAAGGCAGTGCTCGTTATGGGCCACCGCCCGCATGTTCTCGCGGGTCGTCGGGGCGAAGTCGGCGGTGTCGGGGATAGTGGGCCGCTCGGGCTCAGGTTCCTTCAGGGCGCCGGTGACCGCTGTGATGGCTTCGCCAAGGGAATACAGGCTCTTTTTGAAAAATTCCTTGCGGCTGATGTCCATTGCTCCATCCTTGCCGGTTACGCTTACTTCATTTCCGTTCAGAAGAAATTGATGCAGGTCAAAAAAACATCCGTAACCGTTTTCTGAATAAAGAATACCACGTATTTGGGCTTGCCGTTTCGCGACGACATGGTAACGTGGATTGGTGAATATAAACAGTCCTGCGTGATTTCCATTGCGCAAAGGAGGAGGCGAACCATGTCACTGGAAGGGAAGAAGGCCCCGGATTTCGACCTTGAGGGGAGCGACGGCAAGCGTCACAGCCTGAAGGAATATGCCGGAAAAACCATTATCCTCTATTTCTATCCCAAAGACAACACCCCCGGCTGCACCAAGGAGGCGTGCGGTTTCAGGGATGATTACCGGAAACTGATCGACCGGGGGGTCGTACTCCTGGGCGTCAGCAAGGACAGCATCGCTTCCCACGGGAAATTCATTGCCGCCCAGGGCCTGCCCTTCGTCCTGCTGTCCGACCCGGACACCGTCATGATGCAGGCCTATCAGGCGTTTGGCGAAAAGGTCATGTACGGCAAGAAGACCACCGGCACCATCCGCTCCACCGTGGTCGTCGGCCCGGACGGCGTGGTGAAGAAACACTGGGCCAAGGTGGCCAAGGCGGAACAGCACCCGGCCGAGGTGCTCAGGTTTGTCGAACAGGGGGGGGCGCTTTCGTGAAGCCGAATCCGTGACACCTTCACGGATTCAGGATAAAGAAAGGGAGGTGGAGCGTTGCGGCTTCCACCTCCCTTTTTCTATGGGCGGCCTGCGGACCTGCGGGGGCTACATCTTGGGCATGAAGAAGAACAGGGACAGCGACAGGAGCGCCAGCACCCACATGCCGGCCTTGACCTCGGCCGCCCGCCCGGTGAGCAGCTTGAGCAGGACGTAGGTGATCATCCCGGAGGTCATGCCCACGCCGATATTGTAGGTGAAGATCATCAGCACCACGGTCAGAAAGGCCGGTATCAGTTCGGTGAAGTCGTCGAAGTTGAGCTGGGTGATGGGGCGGATCATGAAGGAGCCGATGACGATCAGGGCGATGCCGTAGGCGTGGGGCGGCACAATGGTGAAGAGCGGCGCGAAGAACAGGGACAGGGCGAACAGGGCCGCCACCACCAGGGCCGAGAATCCGGTGCGCCCCCCTTCCTCGATACCGGCGGCCGATTCGATGTAGGCGCCGGTCGTGGTGGTGCCCAGGAGCGGGGCAGCCATGGTGGCCAGGGCGTCGGCCAGCATCGGTTTCTCGATCTCCGGCAGGTTGCCGTTCCCGTCCAGCAGGTCGGCCCGCATGGAGAGGCCGATCAGCGTCCCGACCGTGTCCAGGAAGGCCATGATGAAGATCACCATCACCACCGGAAAGAAGCGCATGGTCAGGGCTCCGGCAATATCCAGCTTGAACAGGATGGGGGAGAGGGAGGGGGGAAGGCTGACGATCCGGGTCGGCAGAGGGGTGATCTTCAGGGCGATGGAGCCGATGGTGGTGGCGATGATGCCGATCACCAGGGCGCCGTGAACGCGGCGTGCCATCAGCACCACCACCAGCAGGAAGCCGGCCACGGCCAACAGTGCCGACGGTTGGGCGATATTGCCCAGTCTGACCGGCGCGCCCGGCACGCCGAGCACCACCAGACCGGTTTCGTTGAGGCCGATAAAGGTCAAAAACAGGCCGATGCCCACGGCAAAGCTCGCCTTGAGCGACAGGGGGATCGACTCCGCCAGCCAGCTGCGCACCTTGAAGACCGTCAGCAGCGTGAAGAGCGCCCCGGCGATGAATACGGCCCCCAGGGCCACCTGCCAGGGATAGCCCATTACTTTGACCACCACGAAGGCGATAAAGGCGTTCTCGCTCATGTAGGGCGCGATGGCAAAGGGGCGGCGCGCCCATAAGGCCATGATCACCGTGCCGATCACCGCCGCCAGGATCGTGGCCGTGACCGACGGCCCCTTGGGGATGCCGGCGTTCTCCAGGATGGCCGGATTGACGATGATGATATAGGCCATGGTCAGAAAGGTGGTGACCCCGGCCAGGGTTTCCTGGCGATAGCTCGTCCCGTACTGATCGAACCGGAAAAAAGTTTTCATTTACAGCCCTTTCACCGCGTAGATTCCCGGCGCGTTGCGCCAATATCCCTTATAGTCCAGGCCGTAGCCGAACAGGAACCGGTCCCCGGTTTCCATGCCGGTGAAGTCGGCCCGGAAACCGGGTGAAACCTTGCGTTCGTGACGCTTGTCCACCAGCACCGCCATCAGCACCCGGGCCGCCCCCTGCTCGCGGCAATGGTCGGCAATGGCGGCCAGGGTGATACCCTCGTCCAGGATGTCGTCCAGGAGCAGCACCGTTCTGCCCCGCAGCTCCAGGCGCGGCCGGACGATCCAGTTCAGGCTCGCCCCCGCCGTCTCGTGGCCGTAGCGGGTGGCATGGCAATAGTCGATCTCCAGGGGGAACACCAGCCTGGTCGCCAGTTGCCCGGCGAAGATCAGGCCGCCGTTCATGACGCAGAGCAGTATCGGGTTCGTTTCCCGGAGCTGCTCCGTAATCTCTCCCGCCAGCCGTCCGATGGCCTCCGCCACGCCCGCCTCGCCGACCAGCACGTCGGCCTCCGCCAATACCCGATTCGCTTCTTCTGCCGTCATGCCGCATCCTTTCGTCGTGCGCCCACGACGCGCTCGACCCCGCCGGGATCGCACGCCGTTACGGGCTGATTGTAGTCCCCTGTCTTCCGGAACAGTTCCGCAACCTCCGGGGCCTGGCCGATCCCCACCTCCACCAGCAGCCAGCCGGACGGATGCAAATACTCCGGGGCGGCGGGAATCAGCGCCCGGTACACGTCCAACCCGTCCACGCCGCCGTCGAGGGCGCCGCGGGGGTCGAAGTCCCGCACCTCGGGCTCAAGTCCGTCGATATCCCGGCTGGGGATGTAGGGGGGGTTGGAAACGATCAGGTCGAAGCGGCGCCCGGCCACCGGCTCCAGCAGCGATCCGGCCAGGAACTCCACGGCAACTCCATTGCGCCCGGCATTGCGGCGCGCCACCGCAAGGGCGGCGGGGGAGATGTCGATGGCCGTTACGGCCGCCCCGGGCAGGTCATGGGCCAGGGCCACGGCGATACAGCCGCTGCCGGTGCCGATGTCCAGTACGCTCCGGGCGTCCGGCCGGTGGGCCAGCGCCTCCGTCACCAGGGTTTCCGTATCGTGGCGGGGGATCAGCACATCCGGTGAGACCTCGAACTCCAGGCCGTAGAACTCCTGGGTGCCGAGGATGTGCTGAAGCGGTTCGCGCCGGGCCCGGCGTGTCACCATGGCGCGAAACGAGGCCAGTTCGTCATCGCTCATGGGCTTGTCAAAATTGAGATAGAGCCCGACCCGGTCAAGGCCGGTGGCGGCACACAAGAGCCACTCCGCTTCGAGGCGGGCGTTGTCTATACCTTTGGCGGAGAGATAGTCTTTGGTCCAGGCAAGAAGCTTGATGGTTGTCCACGTTTCCTGAGGTGTCATGTCGCCATTCCGAAAAGAATGGAGCGAATATTACCCTATTATGCGGCCATGCTCCAGAAAAAAGCGGCGTCCGGGCCGTACATGATCCCTCCGCCGCCTTGCCCTTGATTCTGTGCCCCCGGCGCCGCGCGGACTACCCCCGGCCAGGGTCCTGTCAGAAAAAGAAGGTTTAATTTCGGGCCATAGTGTGGTAAGAGCCACCTGACAAGATAACGTCAGAATGTCACGCATCGGGAGGTTGCAGATGTCCGAGCAGAATCCGCAGGTCATGCTGGAAACATCGAAAGGTTCGGTTAAAATCGAGCTGTTCAGGGATAAGGCGCCCATTACCGTGAAAAACTTTCTCGGCTACGTCAGGGACGGTTACTATGACGGCCTGGTCTTTCACCGGGTCATCAGGGATTTCATGATCCAGGGGGGCGGCCTGGACGAAAACCTGGAACAGAAAAAACCCAAGTTCGCCATCAAGAACGAGGCTGACAACGGCCTCTCCAACAAGCGCGGCACCCTGGCGATGGCCCGGACCGCCGTCGTGGACTCGGCCACCTCCCAGTTCTTCATCAATGTCGTGGACAACGCCTTTCTCGATCATCAGGGCAAGCAGCAGGACCGTTACGGTTACTGCGTCTTCGGCCAGGTGCTGGAAGGGATGGAGGTGGTTGACGACATCCGCGCCGTCAAGACCGGTACCCGGAACGGCCATTCCGATGTCCCCGTGGAGCCGATATTCATCACGAAGGCTGTGGTCCTGGAATAACCCTGTGCGCTGCTGTAGCTGAGAACGCCCCTGTTCCCCTCCGGAACCGGGGCGTTTTTTTACCGGATGCCCAGCAATGGAATTGTATTCTTGAAAGTGTATACAATATACGTTACAGTGTAGCTCTGGAATCTATATCTATATACATACACCAGATAGAGTCAGGAAAAACTCAGGTTGTTCAAAAATAGTCAGATTGTCGCACCCGCAGAAGGTCTTGAGGAGGCAGCCCTCCCTCTATCTCTCCCCCAGAGGGGGAGAGCATGCCTTGCCCTCTCCCCCCGGGAGAGGGATTGGGTGAGGGACCGCAGCGCTACGCCGCGCGAAAGGGCCTTCGAGGATGCGGCGAGATGGCTGTTTTTCAACAACCTCTCAGAGGAGGGGAGTACATCATGAGTGACGATCAGGTCTGCTACACCTTCGATGCAGCCGTGGAGATGGCCATCGAAATGGAGAATGAAGGTTTTCGCAACTACCTCGCCGCCATCCGCAGATTGACCGACAAGGGGGCGCGGGAGCTGCTGCGGGACAACGCTCTGGATGAGCTCGATCATAAACACCAACTGGAGAAGGCGTTGCTGGAAGGGCGCATGGAGGGGGGCGAAGCCCTCGATCAGCCGATTCCCACCATGCACCTGGATTATGTCTTCAAAAAGCAGGAACTCGGCCCCGGGTCGGGGGTGCGTGAAGCGCTGGTGTACGCCATTCATCTGGAAAAGGGGGCTGTGGACTTCTACGGCAAGGTCGCAACGGGATGCAGCGGGGCTCCCATGGGGCAGCTTTTCCAGCAGCTTTTGAAGGAAGAGAGCCGTCATCTCCAGGCCCTGGAAGATCTTTACGAACAGCACTTCATGACGGAAAATTGACGACGGAGGGGGGGCGGCAGCGTCCGCCCCACATCCTTTCAGCACAGGGACGCCCGGCGGGAGCAAATTTCCGCGACGGGCGTCCCTTTTTCTTTGCTTTCGGTGTTGAAATCTATATAATTGCTCATTTAAATGCAGTCGTGTGAGCATGTCTCACGTGAAAGGGATATACGCAATGGGCACTGCCATAAGTAAGAAGATGCTGATCAATGTCATGCACCCCGAGGAGGCGCGGGTGGCCATCGTGCATGACGGCCGCCTGATGGAACTCAACATAGAGATCGCCGGCAAGGAGCAGACCAAGGGTAATATCTACAAGGGGGTCGTGTTGAGGGTTGAGCCGGGGCTCCAGGCGGCTTTCGTCGATATCGGGCGGGCCAGGCCGGGCTTTCTCCAGATGGGGGAATTGCATCCCGACTTCTGGCAATGGCGCGACGATGTGCCGGAGGATCAGCGCAAGCGCCGTCCCCGCATCCAGGAGGTGCTGCGCCGGGGCCAGGAACTGGTGGTACAGGTGGAGAAGGATGAGCGCGACACCAAGGGTTCCGCTCTGACCAGCTACCTGTCCCTGCCGGGGCGCTACATGGTGATCATGCCGGGCAGCGATTCCACCGGCATCTCCCGCAAGGTTGAGCAGGAGGGGGAGCGCAAGAAGCTGAAGGAGATCGTGGCCGGCCTGAATGTCCCCGAAGGGATCGGCTACATCATCCGCACCGAGGCGGTCGGGCGCACGCCGGAGGAGTTGCAGAAGGACCTGGAAAACCTGCTGGAGTTGTACCGGGATATTAAGGACCGGGCGGCCGAGGCCAGCGGTGCGGGCGAAGTCTACCGCGATAGCGGGCTGATCATCCGCTCCATCCGCGATTACTTTTCCGACGATATCGATGAGGTTCTCGTCGACAGCAAGGACGCCTACCGGGAAGCCAAGGAGTTCTTCCGCGAGACCATGCCCAAGTACGAAAAGCGCGTCAAGCTGCACAAGGAGAAGCGTCCCATCTTTTCCCGCTTTCAACTGGAAGAGCAGATCGACCAGATCTACGAGAAGCGGGCGGCGCTCCCCTCGGGCGGTTCGTTGATCATCGAGCCGACCGAGGCGTTGGTCAGCATCGACGTCAACTCAGGCAAATCCAGCGGTGAGCGGGGGATTGAGGATACCGCCTTCAAGACCAACATGGAGGCCGCCGAAGAGGTGGCGCGCCAGCTCCGGTTGCGCGACCTGGGCGGCCTGATCGTGATCGACTTCATCGACATGCGCGAGCGGAAGCACAATAGCGAGGTGGAGAAGATCCTCAAGCAGGCCCTCAAAATGGACAAGGCCAGGGTCAACCTGGGACGGATCTCCGAGTTCGGCATGCTGGAGATGTCGCGCCAGCGCATCGCCAAGACCCTGAACGACGCCATTCATCTGGCGTGTCCCCATTGCGAGGGGCGCGGCAAGGTCAAGTCGGTGGAGGCCATGGCCGTCTCGTTCCTGCGCAAGGTGCATGCCGCCGCCGCCAAGGGGACCGTGGCCGAGGTGCGCGGCTCCCTGCCGCTGGAGGTGGCCTACTACCTGCTCAACCGCAAGAAGCGGGAGCTGACCCAGATCGAGAACGATTACGAGATCGAGGTGACGGTCAAGGGGAAACCCTCGTTCACCATGAACCAGCTCGAGCTGGAGATCGTCAAGCGTGAAAAGCCGCGCATGGAGGATGTTCTGGCCTCCGAGGCCGAGGCTGCCGAAGCGCCGAAGCCGTCGGAACGGAAAGAGGCGCAGCCCGAGCCCGCCGCAGCGGGGGAGAAGGCCGTTGAAGGCGGCATTGCGGAAGGCGGCAAGAAGCGCAAGCGCCGCCGCAAGAAGAAAAAATCCGCTGGGGAGGGCGCGGCCCTGCTCGCCGGATCGTCCGTGGAAGCCCTGCCGGAGGGGGAATCCCCCGTCGAGCCTCCGCAGGAAGCCGCGTCGGCGGTGGAAGAGGTACAGGACCAGGGCGAAGGCGCCGCGCCGGAGGTCACGGGGAAAGCCAAGAAGCGCAAGCGCCGCCGGCGCAAGGGTGGCAAGGCGCAGGACGGGGGAACGGCCGAAACCGCACCGACGGAGGCTGGAGAAGCCGCCCCGGCGGCCCCGGAATTGCCGGTCGCGGTTGAGCCCATGGCGGCTCCGGCCCCCAAAAAGCCCCGGCGGGGCAAGGCGCCGCGGGTGGCCGCGGAGATCGCCGCCGCACCCGCTGAGGATGCGGTGCCCGTAGCCGCCTCCCCTGCCGTCGAGCAGGCCGGCGGGCCGTCAGCCGGGAAGCCCGCCAGGTCGCGTCGCGGCAGCCGCAAGGGCAAGCAGGAGCAGGATGCGGGCGCCGTCCAGCCGGACGTCGTTGCCGCCGAGCCGCCCGTTGCGGCCAAATCCGAGCTGGCAGCGATGGCGGAAAAGCCCAAGCGGGCCAGGGCTCCGCGCACCGCCAAAAAGGCCGAACCGGTGGCGGCGCCGTCCCTGCCGGCTGAAGCGCCCCTTGAACCGGCGAAAGCGGTGAAGCCGCGCCGGACGCCGGCCCAAAAGGCTGCCGAACCGGTAGCGGAGGCTGCAGCGCCGAAAAAACGGACGAGCCGGTCCCGGAGCACAAAAAAGGACGGGGAAAACAGCTAGGCCGCCTGTGGCGCGGCCCGGCGACGGTTCCCTTTTTTTCTTGACCTGACAGGGTGTTGGCGATATTTTCGTCAGTCTTGCCCGCACTGAATTTCGGATATGTTTCTCACGAAAGGCTGAACAAATACCATGGAAGAACTCAGCGAACTCCTGCTTCAGAGACGCCGCAAGGTCGACGCCCTCTGGGAAGCGGGTGTTAACCCCTATCCCAATGATTTCAAGCCGCTGCATACCTCGGCCGAGATTTTTGCCGCCTATGGCGACAAGGAACAGTTCGATGCCGCCCATGAACAGTACGTCGCAGCCGGCCGCATCCTCGCCCGGCGCTCCTTTGGCAAGGCCGCCTTTATCCAGCTTCAGGACCGCAAGGGGCGCATCCAGGTCTACGTCAAGAAGGATGAGATCGGCGAAGAGGCCTTTGAGGCCTTCGATGGCTTCGATATCGGCGATATTGTCGGTGTCGAGGGATTTCCGTTCCGCACCAAGACCGGCGAACTGTCGCTCCATGCGAAGCAGATCCGCCTGCTGGTCAAGTCGCTGCATCCCCTGCCGGAGAAATTCCACGGCCTCACCGACCTGGAGACCCGCTACCGCCAGCGCTATGTGGACCTGATCGTCAACCCCGAATCCCGCGACGTCTTCATCAAGCGCTCCCGCATCGTCAATCTGATCCGCGGTTTCATGGCCGGACGGGACTTCCTGGAGGTCGAGACCCCCATGATGCAGCCGATTCCCGGCGGCGCCACGGCCCGGCCCTTCGTTACCCATCATAACGCCCTGGACATGCAACTGTTCCTGCGCATCGCCCCCGAGCTTTACCTGAAGCGCCTGGTGGTGGGCGGCTTCGAGAGGGTTTTCGAGATCAACCGGAATTTCAGGAACGAAGGGATCTCGGTGCGCCATAACCCCGAGTTCACCATGATGGAGTTCTATCAGGCCTACGCCACCTATGAGGATTTGATGGACTTCACCGAGGAACTCTTCTGCCACGTGGCCCAGGAGGTTCTCGGCACCCTGGATTTCACCTGCCAGGGGAACGAGATCAGCTTCAAGCGCCCCTGGAAGCGCCTGACCGTCCGTGAAGCGATTCTGGAACATGGCAATATCGACGCCAGGCAGTTGGACGACCGGGATCTGGCCCTGGCCTACGCCCGCGGCCTCGGCCTCGACCTGCCCCAGGACATCGGCTACGGCAAGCTGATCATGGAGATCTTCGATGAGGTTGCCGAACTCAAACTGACCCAGCCGACCTTCATCACCGCCTATCCGACCGAGGTGTCGCCGCTGTCGCGCAAAAATGACCACGACCCGGAGATCGTTGACCGGTTTGAACTGTTCATCGGCGGCCGGGAGATCGCCAACGCCTTCTCGGAGTTGAATGATCCGGTTGACCAGAAGGAGCGTTTTCTCTCCCAGGTGGCCGAGAAGAAAAAAGGGGACGAAGAGGCCCACTACATGGACGAGGATTATGTCCGCGCCCTGGAGCACGGCATGCCCCCCACGGCCGGCGAAGGCATCGGCATCGACCGTCTGGTGATGCTCCTGACGGATTCGGCCTCGATCCGCGACGTGATCCTGTTCCCCCAGTTGCGGAAGGAAATGAAATAGGCGATGCCCTTCGAGCTTTTCATCGGGTTGCGCTACCTGAAGGCCAAGCGCAAGTCCACCTTCATCTCGATCATCACCTTCATTTCCACCGCGGGGGTCACCCTGGGCGTCATGGCGCTGATCGTGGTGCTGGCGGTCATGACCGGCTTCGAGGAAGACCTGAAGGAGAAGATCCTGGGGACCAACGCCCATGTGGTGGTCATCCGCACCGGCGCTCCCATGGACGATTACCGGCAGGTCATGGCGAAGCTCAAAGGCTTTAAAGGGGTGCAGGCCGCCACGCCGTTCATCTACAACCAGGTCATGCTGTCGTCGGGCAAGAACGTCTCCGGCGTGGTGCTGCGGGGGATCGACGTCCAGTCGGATCGCCTGGTGACCAAGTTGAGCAAGTCGATAGTCGAAGGTTCCATCGACAAGCTCGATCCCGACATGGGGCAGGGCCCCGACGCCAGGCCCGGCCTGGTTGTGGGCAAGGAACTGGCCAAACACCTGAACCTGTTCGTGGGCGACACGGTCAACGTCATTTCTCCCATGGGGAACATCACGCCGCTGGGCATGATGCCCAGGATGAAACCGTTTCGCGTGGTGGGCATATTCAACACCGGCATGTTCGAGTACGACTCGACCCTGGCCTACGCCAGCCTGACCCAGGCCCAGGCCTTTTTCGATCTGGGGGACACGGTGAGCGGCATCCAGCTCAAGGTGGCGGACGTCTATCATACCGGTGAGTTGGCGAGCGCCATCAACCGGACCATGGGGCCCGATTACTACGCCCGCGACTGGATGCAGATGAACCGCAACATCCTCTTTGCCCTGAAGACCGAGAAGATGGTCATGTTCATCATCCTGACCCTGATCGTGCTCGTGGCGGCCTTCGGCATCGCTTCGACCCTGTTCATGGTGGTGATGGAGAAGACCAGGGATATCGCCATCCTCAAGTCCATGGGGGCCACCGGGCTCAGCATCATGAAGATCTTCGTCCTGGAAGGACTGATCATCGGTGTCATCGGCACCGTCCTGGGGGTCGCCTCGGGACTTCTGATTGCGCTCAACCTCGAACCGATCATCAACGTCATCGAGAAGGTCACCGGCCTGAATTTCTTCAGCAAGGACGTCTACTACCTGGACCATTTTCCGTCGCTGGTGGTGCCCTCCGACGTGGTCATGATATCGGTGACGGCCGTGCTGATCTCATTTATCGCTACCCTGTACCCGTCGTGGCAGGCGTCCAGGATGCTGCCCGCCGAGGCCTTGCGCTATGAGTGAGAATTGTGATTTTTTTGCAGCCGGCTGCGTTTTTCGTCAAGAGGTGCTATGGTGAACAACCTGCTTGAGGTGCGCGGCTTGTGCAAAACCTACGCGACCGGATCGAATCGGGTCGAGGTGCTGAACGGCATCGACCTTGAACTGGAAGCGGCAACCACCACCGCCCTGGTGGGGGCATCGGGCGCCGGCAAGAGCACGCTGTTGCATCTGCTGGGTGCGCTGGACCGGCCGTCATCGGGCAGCGTCAGCTTTCGCGGCGAGGATATCTTTCGGAAGAGTGACCGCGAGCTGGCGTTTTTCCGCAATAAAAGCATCGGTTTCGTTTTCCAGTTCCACCATCTGCTGCCCGAATTCACGGCCCTGGAAAATGTCATGATGCCGGCCCTGATCGCCAGGACATCCCGGCACGCGGCCAGGGCAACGGCCGAGGAGTTGCTGCATGACGTGGGCCTGGGGCACCGGCTGAGCCATCGCCCCGGCGAACTGTCCGGCGGCGAGCAGCAGCGGGTGGCCATTGCGCGCGCCCTGGCCCTGTCTCCCGAGTTGCTCCTGGCGGATGAGCCGACCGGCAATCTGGATATGAAGACCAGCGAGGGGGTCCATGCCCTGTTGGCCGAATTGCAGTGGAAAAAGGGGTTGACCCTGGTGGTGGTCACCCATAATGAACGTCTGGCCGACGCCATGGGGAGAACCGTGCGGCTGGTCGATGGGCGGCTTGAATAATCTTTGTGGGTCTTGGGGGAAGAGTGCCCGTATTTCGGATATTAGTGCTGATTACCTGTGCGTTGCAGCTTATGCTTGCCGGCGTGGCGCGGGCTGAAGGCGAAAAGATCGTTGAGGTGCGGGTCACGGGCAACCACCGTATCGAATCGGCCGCCATCCTCAATGTGGTTTCGGTCAAGGCCGGCGATACCCTGCATAATGACAGGACCGACGCCGATATCCGCGCCATTTACAAACTCGGTCATTTTCAGGATATCCAGGTGGCCACGGAGGAGACCGACAAGGGGACGGTCCTGATCTATGCGGTGCTGGAAAAACCGGTTGTTCGCGACATAACGTTCTCGGGGAACAAGGAAATCAGCACCGACAAGCTCAAGGATGCCCTGGAGTTCCGCCAGAACTCCGTGCTTTCCACCAAAGACCTTGCCAAAAGCGCCGCCAAGATGAAAAAACTGTACGGCGATGAGGGGTACTATCTGGCCGAGGTCGAGCCGGTAGTGGAAAAGCGCACGCCCACGGAACTTGCGATCACCTTCAAGGTTACGGAAGGGAAAAAGATCCTCATCCGCACCATCCATTTCGAGGGGAACAAGGCCTTCAGCGACAGCCAGTTGCGCAAGGTCATGGAAACCAAGGAAAAGTGGTTCCTGTCGTGGCTGACCGGGGCCGGCACGTACAAGGAAGAGGTGCTGAAAAACGACGCCTTGCTGATTGCCGACCATTACATGAACTTCGGCTACATCAACGTCAAGGTGGGAGAGCCGGTTCTCAAGCTGACCGATGCCAAGGATGCCCTGGAGGTGTTCATCGGCATTACGGAAGGGGACCAATACCGGCTTGGCGACATCGACTTCAAAGGGGATTTGCTGGAACCGGTCAGCGAACTGCGCAAGAAGATCAAGGGCGAACCGGGGCAGATTTTCAGCCGGAGCGCCCTGCGCGCCGATATCGCTGCCCTGACCGATGCCTATGCCGACAAGGGGTACGCCTTTGTCAACGTGAATCCGCTGACAAGGGCCGACAGCAAGAAACTGATCATCGATCTGACCTATGATATGGAGAAGGGTGAGCTGGTTTCGTTCGAACGGATCAATATCGCCGGCAACCCCAAGACCCGCGACAAGGTGGTCCGCCGCGAGTTGCGCATCACCGAGGGCGAGCTCTACAGTGCCACGGGCATCAAGCGTAGCAAACAAAACCTGATGAACACCGGTTATTTCGAGGAAGCCACCCTTGCGACGGCCAAGGGGAGCGCCGGCAACAAGCTCAACGTCAACGTGGACGTCAAGGAAAAGCCGACCGGCTCTTTCAGTGTCGGCGGCGGGTACAGCTCCCTTGACGGCATCATCGGCCAGGGCTCGGTCCAGCAGTCGAACTTCCTCGGGCTGGGGCTCAAGGCGAATGTTTCCGGCTCCATCGGCGGAAAATCCCAGACCTATTCCCTCGGTCTGACCGACCCGTACTTCCTTGACAGCAAGTGGACCCTGGGGGCCGATATCTACCGGACGCAGCGCGATTACAACGACTACACCCGCCGCCTGACCGGCGGCGACATCAAGGGCGGCTACCCGCTCAACGACTTTGTCGGCACCTTTTTCATGTACAAGTACGAGATCAAGGATATCTACAATCCCCAGCAGGCCTATCTGGATCTACACATTCCCGATCCTGACAACTATCCGCTGGGAGTGACCACGACCAGTTCGGTCATGGCCAGTATCACCCATAACAATACCGACTATCGCCTCGACCCCTCCACCGGCTTCATCAATTCGTTTACGGCGGAATTCGCCGGTCTGGGGGGCAACAACAAGTTTGCCCGCTATACTCTGGAGAATACCTGGTTCCACCCGCTCTACAAGAAGCTGATCTTCTCCACCAAGCTGGTCCTGGGCTATGTTCAGGAGGTGGAAGGTCAGAAGGTGCCGATCGACGAGAAATTCTACCTTGGCGGCATTTTCTCGCTCCGGGGCTACAAGGCCCGCACGGTCTCCCCGGTCAAGCATCTGGGGGTCACAGAGCACGGCACCGAGTCCCTGTCCGATCAGGTGGTCTATCTGGGGGGCAACAAGGAGGTCTACGGCAATACTGAGTTCACCTTCCCCATCCTCACGGATGTGGGGGTCAAGGGTGTTGTCTTCTTCGACTACGGCAATGCTGTTGACAATTCCTACAACAAGATGTTCAATTCATTGCTGATGAGCTACGGCGGGGGAATCAGGTGGGCCTCGCCCCTGGGGCCGCTTCGCCTCGAATACGGCATTCCCGTCAATCCGCGCCCCGAGCTGGACAGCCCCAGCGGCAGATTCGAGTTTTCGATCGGCAGCCTCTTTTAGGCTGCATCACAACCCTGAAAAGGAGAACGTCAATCATGAGAAGGTTTGTACTGGCGGGAATCATGGTTCTTGCCCTTGCCGCTGGAACGGCGTCTGCCGCCGATGTCAAGATCGGCTACGTGGATATGCAGCGTGCGCTCAACAATTCCGAGGCCGGCAAAGAGGCCAAGGAACAGTTGGCGGCACGGCTCAAGAAATACCAGGACGAGATCAACGGCAAGCAGGACGAGCTCAAGAAGCTGAAGGATGAGCTCGAAAAACAGGGCATGCTGCTGTCGGAAACAGCCCGGGCCGCCAAGGAGAAGGACTACCAGCAGCGGCTGAAGGAGTTCCAGCGTTTCACCAAGGACGCCCAGGACGAGCTTCAGGGCAAGGATGAAGAGTTTACCCGCAAGATCCTCGAAGAGATGGAAAAGGTCATCAAGGAATACGGCCGCAGCAACGGTTACACCTTTATCTTTGCCAAAAACGACAGCATGATGGTGTATGTGGACGATAAGGCCGATGTGACCGAGGATGTGCTGAAACTCTTCAACACCACCAAAAAGAAATAACGGGCATGCCGTGAAGTCGGGCCGGTTCGCGGTGCCCGACCGTTTTCGCCGCATCGCAGCCGTTCGTGCGGCGGGCGCGTAACGGCCGGCCCATCATGGGGCCGTGGCTTCATGATGGGCCGTTATGCTACGGGACAGTGATATGCAACAAAGCAAAACATTGAAGGAAGTGGCCGACTATCTGGGCGGTACGGTCAAAGGGGACGAAACGATACGCGTCGGCGGGCTTGCCCCTCTGGAAACGGCCGGACCCGATACGGTCACGTTTCTGGCGAACCCCAAGTATGCCGCCAAGGTTGCCCAGACAGAGGCCGGAGCGGTACTGATGGCGCCCGGAGGCGAGAGTTACGGCCGCAATGTGATCGAGGTGGCCAACCCCTACCTGGGATTCGCCAAGCTTTTGACCCTTTTCCACACCTCCCCCCATCCCCCCCTGGGGATACTGCCGGAAGCAAACGTGGGAACCGGCGTGACGCTGGGCGAGGGGATCAGTATCTACCCCGGCGCCTGCGTCGGGAACAATGTCGCCATCGGCGACCGGACGGTCATCCATAGCGGCGCCGTCCTCTACGAGGGGGCCGTGATCGGCGCTGACTGCGTGGTGCACGCCAATGCGGTGATCCGCGAACGTTGCCGTCTCGGCGACCGGGTGATCATCCAGCCCGGGGCGGTCATAGGGAGCGACGGGTTCGGATACGCCCCGGACGGTCGCGGTTACTACCGTATTCCCCAGATCGGCATCGTGGTGCTGGAAGACGATGTGGAGGTCGGGGCCAATACGACCATTGACCGGGCCGCCCTGGAGGTGACCCTGATACAGAAGGGCACCAAGCTCGACAATCTGGTGCAGATCGCCCACAACTGCCAGATAGGGCGCGATTGCATGATCGTGTCCCAGGTGGGGATATCGGGCAGCACCAAGATCGGCGACCACGTGACCCTGGCCGGACAGGTCGGCGTTGTCGGCCATCTGACCATCGGCGACAACGTGATGGTCGGGGCCAAGTCAGGGGTGCCCAACTCCCTGGCCGCCAATACCGGTTACAGCGGCTACCCGGCACAGCCGCACAAGGAATGGCTCAAGTCCATGGCGGTTGTCGCCAACCTGCCGACCCTGAAGAAAACGGTCAGCAGCCTGGAGAAACGCATTGCCGAACTGGAAGAGCAGATAAAAAAATAAATTTCCCATCGAGGTTCCCCATGCTAATGGACGTCAATGAAATCATGAAGATACTTCCCCACCGCTACCCCTTCCTCATGGTCGATCGGATCGTTGAGCTGGAGCACGGCAAACGCTGCGTCGGAATCAAGAATGTCACCATCAACGAGCCCTTCTTTCAAGGGCACTTTCCCGGCCACCCGGTCATGCCGGGGGTGCTGATCGTCGAGGCCATGGCCCAGGTGGCCGGCATCATGGCCTATCTGGCATCGGACGATGAAACGAAGAAGAAGGTCAGCTATTTCATGTCCATCGACAATGCGAAGTTCAGAAGACCGGTATTCCCCGGCGACCAACTGCGCATCGTCATCGAGACGACTTTCAACCGCCGCGGCATCTGGGGTGTTGACGGCAAGGCGTTCGTGGGCGAAACCCTGGTCACCGAGGCGGCCCTCAAGGCGACCTTTGCCGACAAGGCGGCTTAGCAGGGCGGCGGGTTGTTGAAAAACAGCCATCTCGCCGCCATCCTCGAAAACCCCTTCGTGCGGCGTAGCGCTGCTACGCCTCCTCGGAGTTTTCTGCGGGTGCGACGATCTGACTATTTTTGAACAACCCGTGGTTTCAATAATCTATTAGAACTCTCTTTGGCAGCACCACAGGAGCTCCCATGATACACCCAAGCGCAATAATCGATCCGAGTGCTCAGCTGGCGTCCGACGTCGAGGTAGGTCCCTATGCCATAATCGGCAAGCAGGTCACCATCGGCAAGGGCTCCAAGATCGGTGCCCATGCCGTGATCGGCGACTGGACGGAGATCGGCGAGAACAACCAAATCTTCCACCAGACCTCGGTCGGCGCCCCGCCCCAGGACCTGAAATACCGGGGCGAAGAGACCTGGACCCGCATCGGCGACAACAACATGATTCGTGAATTTGCCACGATCCACCGCGGCACGGTTTCCGGCCACGGCGAGACCGTGGTGGGGAGCAACAACCTCTTCATGGCGTACTCCCACGTGGCTCACGACTGCCGCATCGGCAACAACGTGGTCATGGCCAACGTGGCGACCCTGGCCGGACATGTCACGATCGAGGATTCCGTTATCCTGGGCGGCCTGGTGGCGGTGCATCAATTCGCCACGGTCGGCGCCCATGCCATGATCGGCGGCGGCACCCTGATCGGCCTGGACATCCCGCCGTACATGATCGCCACCTCGGGCAAGCGCGACGCCAAGCTGCGGGGATTGAACCTGATCGGCCTCAAACGCCGCGGGTTCTCGGACGAGGCGATCAACAACCTGAAAAAGGCCTACAAAACCTTGTTCATGTCCGGCCTGAAGCTCACCGACGCCATCGGCCGGATCAGGGCGGAGGTCAAGGACTGTCCGGAAGTGGACTACCTGCTGGCCTTCATCGAACGCTCCGAGCGGGGCATCTGTCGAGGATGAGCGCCCTCAGAACAGCCGTCATAGGCGTGGGCTACCTGGGTAACTTCCATGCCCAGAAGTACGCCGCCATCCCCGATGTGGAGCTGGTGGGCGTCGTGGACAACGACCCGAAGCGGGCCGCCGAGATTGCGGCGGCGCTGGGGACGACAGCCTACAGCGATCACCGCGATCTGATCGGCAAGGTGGATGCGGTCAGTGTGGTGGTTCCGACCCAGTTCCACCACAGCGTTGCCCGCGATTTTCTGGTGGCGGGCGTCCACGTGCTCATCGAGAAGCCGATCACGGTCACCACGGCCGAAGCCGACGAACTGATCGCCCTCGCCGAGGCGCGCAAGCTGGTCTTTCAGGTCGGCCACCTGGAGCGCTTCAACCCGGTCCTGGTGGCGCTGGGGGATATCCTCCGCGAGCCGCTCTTCATCGAGTCGGTGCGCATCGCCCCTTTCAAGCCGCGCGGCACGGACGTGAACGTGGTCCTGGACCTGATGATCCATGACATCGACATCATCCAGCACATCGTGGGCTCTCCGGTGGAGCGCATCGACGCCGTCGGCGCACCGGTCTTTACCGGCGAAGAGGATATCGCCAATGCCCGCATCGTTTTCGAGAACGGTTGCGTGGCCAACGTTACCGCCAGCCGCATCAGCCTGAAGAGCGAGCGCAAGATGCGCATCTTCCAGCGGGACGCCTACATTACGCTCGACTTTCAGAATCGCAAGCTGCTGGTGGCCCAGAAGGGGAGCGGCGAGCTGTTTCCGGGCGTCCCCAACGTAAAGGTGGACGAGCGGGAACTGGGACAGGCCGATGCGCTCAGGAACGAGATCGAGTCGTTCATCCAGGCCATCCGGGAAGGAAAGCAGCCCCAGGTAAGCGGCAGGGAAGGAAAGATGGCGCTGGAGACAGCCCTCAAAATCAACATAAGCCTGAAAAGGACACAGCCATGATACCAATGGTAGACTTGAAGACCCAATACCATACCCTGAAGGGGGAGATCGACACGGCCGTTCTCGCCGCCCTGGAGAGCAGCCAGTTCATTCTGGGCCCCAACGTGACCGCCCTGGAGCAGGAAGCCGCGGCATATTTGGGCGCGGCCCATGCCGTCACCTGCGCGTCGGGCACCGATGCCCTGCACCTGGCCATCCTGGCGGCCGGCGTCGGCCCGGGGGACGAGGTCATCACCTCCCCGTTCACCTTTATCGCCACGGCCGAGGCCATCTGCTACGCCGGGGCCACGCCGGTCTTCGTTGATATCGATCCCCAAACCTTCAACCTCGATCCGGCCCTGGTCGAAAAGGCCATCACCCCCCGCACCAAGGCGGTCATCCCGGTGCACCTCTTCGGCCAGCCGGCCGATATGACCGGGTTCACCGCCCTCTGCTCGAAGCACGACCTGCTCCTGATCGAGGACTGCGCCCAGTCCTTCGGTGCCGCGGTCAATGGCCGCATGACCGGGACCATTGGCCCCTTGGGCTGTTTCAGTTTCTTCCCCAGCAAGAACCTGGGATGTTACGGCGACGGCGGCATGGTGACCTGCGCCACGGCCGAGTTGGCCGAACAGGTCAAGGTGCTGCGCAACCACGGCAGCCGGGTACGCTATCACCACAGCATGATCGGCTTCAACAGCCGCCTTGACGACATTCAGGCCGCCATTCTGCGGGTGAAGCTCAAGCGGATCGACGAATTCAACGCCGGCCGCCGCCGTGTGGCGCATCTTTATTCCTCCCTGCTGGCCGATGTGGCGACGGTCCCCCACGAAGACGGCAAGGGGGTGCATGTCTATCACCAGTACACCATCCTGACCGACCGGCGTGACGCCGTCATGGCCAAGCTCTCCGAGCAGCAGATCGCTTCGGCCGTCTACTACCCCATTCCGCTGCACAAGCAGGATGTTTTTGCCCAGGCCTGCGCAGGCGTCAGCTTGCCGGTGGCCGAGGCGGTGGCCGCCCGCTGCATGTCGCTCCCCGTGTACCCCGAAATGCCCGATGCGTCGGTGCGGCTGGTGGCGGAGACCGTCAAAGAGGTCCTGGTTGGATAATTTGCGTGTATGTGTCCCCCCTGCCGTTGAAGGGATGTGCGCTTGATGCCCGACAGTACTCCACCGAAGAGCCAGCGGAAGATCATGATCGTGGCGGGCGAGGCTTCCGGCGACATCTACGGCGCCGACCTGGCCCGGGAAGCGCTCAAGCTGGACCCGTCGCTGCACTTCTTCGGCATCGGCGGCGCGCGCATGCGCGAAGCAGGGGTCGATACCCTGGTGGATTCCGCCGATATGGCCGTGGTGGGGCTGGTGGAGGTGCTCAAGCATTTCGACGTCATCTCGGGCGCCTTTCTCAAGCTGAAAAGGATTCTCTTTTCCGGCCGGCCGGACCTGCTGATCCTGATCGACTATCCCGGCTTCAACCTGCGCCTGGCCAAGGCGGCCCGCAAGGCCGGCGTCAAGGTGCTGTATTACATCAGCCCCCAGATCTGGGCCTGGCGGCAGGGACGGGTCAGGAAGATCGCGCGTCTGGTGGATCACATGGCGGTGATCCTTCCCTTTGAGGCCCCTTTTTACGAGCGGGCCGGCGTGCCGGTTTCCTTTGTGGGACACCCCATGATCGACCTGGTCAAGGTTTCCGGCGGGCGGGACGAAGCGGCCGCAGGCTTCGGGCTCGATCCCGGCCGCAAGATCGTCGGCCTCTTCCCCGGCAGCCGCCGGAACGAGATCGAGCGGCTCCTCCCGGTGATCGTCGGCGCGGCCGTTCTGCTGAAGCAGCGCTTTCCCGATATCCAGTTTGCGCTTCCCCTGGCATCCACGTTGCGCCACGAGGACATCGCCCCGCAGCTTGCGGCGGCGGGGCTTGAGGTTGCCATCACCCGCGAACGGATTCACGACCTGATCCGGGCCTGCGACGCCGTCATCTCCGTTTCCGGCACCGTCACCCTGGAAATCGCCCTGGTCGGCACACCCATGGTCATCATCTACAAGCTCTCTCCCCTCACCTATCAACTGGCAAAGCGCCTGGTAAAAGTAAACAACATCGGCCTCTGCAATATTGTCGGAGGAGAAACCGTGGTCAAAGAGCTTATTCAGGCAGAGGCCAATCCGGCCATGGTCGCGGACGAGATCGGTGCGATCCTGACGGATGCAGGATACGCCGGGTCGATCAGGGAAAAGCTGGCGGCCATACGGGAGCGGTTGGGCGGCGGCGGCGCATCGGCAAACGTGGCGCGACTGATACGGACAACAATGGAAGATCAATGAAACCAACTCTGTTACGCACACTCGGATTTTTCAAGCCCTACTGGGGGCTGTTGCTTGTCTCGGCGCTCTGCTCGGCGGTCGTGGGGGGCATGGACGGCGCCTTCGCCTATCTGGTCGAGCCGGTTTTGAAGAAGATCTTCGCCGGCAAGGATACCGGCATCTTCCTGTTCGTTCCGGCGGGGATCGTCATCCTGTTCATTGTCAGGGGATTTGCCCGTTTTACCTACGATACGACCATCAAGCTGGCCGGCCAGAAAGCGATCCAGGATATCCGCAATTCCCTCTACGCCGCCACGATGCGCCAGGACATGGCCTTTTACAACCGCCAGGCCACCGGTGAACTGATGTCGCACATGACCAACGACATCGCCCAGATGCAGGAGGGGATCGGTCAGGTGGTCACCGGGCTGTTCCGCGACCTGATCTCGGCGATTTCGCTGCTGGGAGTTATCTTCTACCGCAACTGGGCCTTGGCCCTCATCTCGTTCGTGGTGATCCCGGCCACGGCCTACCCCGCCCAGTTGATCGGCAAGAAGATCAAGAACGCCTCGGGCCGGAGTCTCAACGTCATGGGCGGCCTGACGGCCATCCTCCAGGAGACCTTCTCCGGCGTCAAGGTCATCAAGGCGTTCGGCCTGGAAGAGCGGACCATCGACCGCTTCCACGCGACCAACCTGGAGTTCTTCCACCAGATCCGCCGTTTCATAAAATACGAATCCCTGGCCATGCCGGTTTCCGAGGCCATCATCTCCCTGGGGGTCGCCGGCGTGATCTACTTCGGCGGCAGCCAGGTCATGTCGGGGCGCATGAGCGCCTCGGAATTCTTCTCGTTCATCGCGGCCATGGTCATGGTCTTTAACCCGATCAAGAAGCTGCAGGGCTCGTATAATGTAGTGCAGCGCTCAGCCGGCGCGGCGGAGCGCGTCTTCGACCTTCTGGACGAACGCCGGGCAATCGTCGATCGCCCGGGTGCTGCGGACATCGGCCGTTCATCCGGCAAGGTCGAGTTTCGCAACGTCTCGTTCAGTTACGGCGGCGAACCGATCCTGCAGGATATATCCCTTATTGCCGAAAGCAACCGGATGATCGCCCTGGTGGGCCCGTCGGGCGGAGGGAAGTCCACCCTGGTCTCTCTGATCCCCCGTTTTTACGACGTAAATGACGGTGAAATCCTGATAGACGGCCGTGATATCCGCGACGTGACCCTGTCCTCCCTGGTCGCGCAGATTGCCCTGGTCGATCAGGAAACCACCCTGTTCAACGAAAGCATCGCCAACAATATTCGTTACGGGAAACCGGGCGCCAGTCTGGAAGAGGTGGTGGAGGCGGCCAAGGCGGCTTTTGCCCATGATTTCATCCAGCAGTTGCCCGACGGGTACGATACCAACATCGGCGACCGCGGGCTGCGCCTGTCCGGTGGGCAGCGCCAGCGCATCTGCATCGCCCGGGCACTGCTCAAGAATGCGCCGGTCCTGATCCTGGACGAGGCCACCAGCGCCCTGGATACGGAAAGCGAACAGATGGTGCAAAAGGCCCTGGACAACCTGATGATCAACCGCACCACCTTCGTCATTGCCCACCGTCTCTCCACCGTGCTGCATGCCGACACCATCATCGTCCTCGAAAACGGCCGTATCGTGGAAAGCGGCACCCATGACGACCTGTTGAAGAACAGCAGTCTCTACAGCCGGTTGCACGCTCTGCAATTCAGCGATCGTAGCGCCGGGGACCTCAGCGACGCGTCATGAAACGCATCCTCTGGTCGGTTCAGGCGACCATGTTCTATCTTCTGACCTTGGCAGGGGCTCTTCTTCCCGCAGGCCTCATGCAGCCTGCCGGAAAGGCGGCCGGCAGCCTCATGGCCCGACTCCTGCCCAAACGGCGCGGCATTGCCGTCGATAATATTCGTCGGGCTCTTCCCTACATGATGAAACGTCCCGACTGGACGTGCCCCCTGGATACCCCTGAGGCGATCGCCCGCGAACTGTTCCGGCATCTCGGCATCTCGCTGCTCGAAACCTGCCGGCTGTACCACGGCAGGGGGGACGCCATCATCGACGGCGTGGAGATCAGGGGTGGTGAACATTACGAACGGGCCCGGGCGCGCCATAAGGGGCTCGTCTTCGTAACCGGCCATTGCGGCAACTGGGAGTTGCTGGCCCTGGCCTTCTCCCGCAGGTTCAACACCCCCCTGTCGGTCGTGGCGCGCCGCCAGAACAATCCATCGCTCAACGCCATGGTCGAAGCCATGCGGATGCATTACAACAACCGGGTTATCTACAAAGACAGTGGACTGCGGCAGATGCTCGGCGTGTTGAAGAAGGACGGCATTATCGGTATCCTGGGAGATCAGGCCGTCTTTCCCGAAAACGGAGTCCTTATCGACATCCTCGGCAGGAAGGCCTGGGCCACCAAGGCACAGGTCGTCATCGGCCGGAAGACCGGTGCCCCGCTGGTCCCGGTTTTTATCCACCGGGAAGGCGGCAGAAGCGTCATGACTTTCTATCCGGAATACGAACTGGGCAGCGATACGTCGGACGAGGGCGTCCAGCGCGATGTCCAGGCATTGTCGCGCTATGTGGAGAACTTTGCCGTCGCCCATCCTGCCGACTGGTACTGGGTGCATCGACGCTGGAAACGAGCCGGGGAGCCTTCATGCTGAACAGGAAAATTATTGATTTCGGGGTGCCGATCGGAGTGCTGGCAGCGGCGACTGTGTTGATCGCCGTCACCGGGGCCGACCTGAAGATCTCGACGTTCTTTCACATCAATGGCGCATGGCCCGTGGGAGACGCCCAACCGTGGCATTTCCTGTACCTGTACGGCTATTATCCCTCCTATCTTCTGGGGGCAGCCGCCCTGGCGTTGTGGGCGGCGGGGTACTTCAGGCCCGGGTTGGCATCGTACAGGAAGGGCGCGGCGTTTATGGCGGTCCTGCTGATGCTGGGCCCCGGTTTGCTGGTCAATGCGGCCTTCAAGGATCATTGGGGGCGTGAGCGGCCGCGCGACATTACCCAATTCGGGGGCACAAAGACGTTTCATCAGCCATGGGGAAAGGGCGTAGCGGGCACCGGGAAGTCATTTCCCTCGGGTCACGCCGCATCGGCCTTCTACCTGGCCATGCCGTTCTTTGCCCTGCGCCGCCGCTCGCCCCGGACCGCCCTGCGCATCTTCATCCTCGGCATGCTGTACGGCGTCGTGATGGGGGTGGCCCGTGTCGCCCAGGGAGGGCACTTCGTCAGCGATGTCCTGTGGGCCTGGGGGATGGTCCACCTCACGGCGGTGGCGCTTTACTACCTGATGGGCCTTGACCGGGAGCGGGCTCCCGTGTGCGGGATCTGAACCCTTCCATGTTCTACGCGGCCTACAACATACTCGCCCTTGTTCTGCTCGTACCGGCGCTTTTCTACCATCTTTACCGCTCCGTCAGCCGCGGCCGGCCGGCGGCCCTCGGCGAGCGCTTCGGCCACATCCCCCCGGCGGAGCTCGCCCTGATCGCCGATCGACCGGTGATCTGGCTGCATGCCGTTTCGGTGGGCGAATCCGTCGCCGCCCGGCCGCTGCTCAAGGCTTTGCGTCGGCATTACCCCGGCCACGCCATCGTGGTCTCCAACACTACCGAGACCGGGCGCGGGGTGACCTCCGGCTTTCCCGAAAAGGACCTGTGCATCTACTTCCCCTTTGATTTCCTCCCGGCCGTGCGCCGCACCCTGGACGCCGTCAAGCCGGCGCTGGTCATCATCATGGAGACTGAGATCTGGCCCAATTTCAACCGGGAGGCGGCCCGCCGCGGCATCCCGGTGGTCCTGGCCAACGGTCGCATCTCGGACCGCTCCTATGGCCGCTACCTGAAGTTCGCCTGGTTCTTCCGCCACGCCCTTGAGTTCTGTTCCGCGCTGTGCATGCAGACCGCCGCCGACCGGGAGCGGATCATCACCATCGGGGCACCGGCGGAACGGGTGCAGGCAACGGGCAATCTCAAGTACGATATCCCCTGTCGCCGCGTGGCGCCGGATGAACGGGCAACCCTGAGGGCGCGCTACGCCATCCCCGGCGGGATGACCGTCGTCACGGCCGCCAGTACCCACCCCGGAGAGGAGGAGTTGGTCCTGGCCGCCTTCCGGGAGCTCCTGGCGACCCACGACCCGCTCATGCTGGTCCTGGTGCCGCGCCATCCCGAACGGGCCGTTCAGGTCGCCGGACTGCTGGAAAAGGCCGGCCTGCCGTTTCTGCGGCGCACGGCCCTGGCAACGGAAGCCGCCCCGTTGTTTTCCGGCGGATCGGTGTTGCTGGTGGACACGGTGGGGGAGTTGATGGACATCTACGCCCTGTCGGACCTGACCTTTGTGGGGGGCAGCCTGGTGGCGACCGGCGGCCACAACCTCCTGGAGCCGGCTTCCCTGGGCATCCCGTCCATCTTCGGTCCCCACATGACCAACTTCAGGGAGATTACCGCGCTGGTGCTGAAATACCGGGCCGGGATCCAGGTGGCTGACGCCGCCGGTCTGGCCGCGGCCTGCCGCACCCTGATCGAGGACAGCCCGCAGCGCCGGGAGACAGGGGCAAGCGGCCTGGCCATGGTGCGGGAAAATGGCGGAGCCACCGAGCGGCACATGGCGGTCATTGCCGGATTTGTGCCTTGAAACGGCGACCGTTCATAGACGAGGATTTTGATTTCTTCGCGGCCCTGGTATTTTTTGGGTGAATAAGCGCTGTTTTTAGGTTGATAAAAGAACCGGATGGCGTATAAGTAACGGTTACAAGTACCGCAAACAATCCCACGAGGTGGTTTCCATGCAAAAGACGATATTGCTGGCGGCGGCGCTCATGCTGTCGCTGTTCATTTCCGGGTGTGGCGGCGGGAGCACGTCCGTAAGCATTGTGGCCAGCACTAACGATACGTTAACCGCTTCGGATATCTTCGGAACCACCGGCCATACCCTTAGCGTTACGGCCTCTAAAGGCACATCCTCTGCGACCTTTCATACCTATTCGGGAGTTACGAGGCATGATTGGAATAGTGATCCCCTGGATTCTAGTGTCGCACTAGGGACTTGGTCTGTATCGAATGGAGTGGTTACCTTCGTTGATACAAACAATACCCCCGTCAAGACGATTACGGGTATCCAAAAAGTTTACACAGACGCAACTAAGGCTACTTTGGGTTACTGGCTGGTTACTGCCTTGGACGGTACTGCCACGCAGAGTTTTAATTGCAGGATGTATATAGATTCGACAACAACATTTGGAACGTACACCTCCTCAACTGCCGTGAAAATAGGCTTGATGGGGGGGGCAATCCAGAAAACCTCACTCCCCGCGACATTTTCCAATGTTTCGACGGTGGTGGGTATTACCGGTAAATCCGGATTCCAAGACTATACCTCGGCACAAAATAAGCCTGCCCAATTCGGCAACCCGGGCGGTATTACGACCATGGACGGATCGACCTTTTTTGTGGTGGACCGCTCCAACAATCTTATCCGCATGGTTTATCCCGAGAATGGGGTAATGAAGGTCAGAACCGTGCCCCTGAAAGACAGTGCCGGAACCACCGTTACGCTTAATTCTCCCAACGATATCACCACGGACGGAACCTCCCTGTATGTGGCGGATACCAGCAGTTACCAGATTCGTAAGATCACGCTTGCTTTTGACGGCTCCGGACATCCAAGCGGGACCATGACGTCACTGGCAGGGACCGGCGCTTCCGGTTCGATCGACGGCACGGGAAATACCACGGTAAATGGCACGACAACAACCGGTACGGCGCGTTTCGCCTATCCCGTCGGCATCACCACGGATGGGACGAACCTGTACGTCACGGACAACCACGCGATCCGTAAGGTAGTCATTTCCACCGGCGCGGTTACAACCCTGGCCGGCTCCCCCGGTTCGGCCGGTTGGACCGATGACACGGGGACGGCCGCGCGCTTCAATCTCCCCATCCGCATTACCACGGATGGAACCAATCTGTATGTGACGGATACGAATAATTACATCATTCGTCAGGTTGCGATTGCCACTAGAAAAGTGACAACGATAGCCGGCGTCCATGGCACCTCCGGCGATCACAATGATATTGGAACCAAGGCGACCTTCAGCGGACCGGAAGGTATCACCACTGACGGGACCGCTCTGTATGTAACCGATTGGGGACGGGTGGTCTACGGCAATCTGGTGGTTGGACAGACCATCCGCAGGATCGAGCTTACCTCCGGGAATTTTAACGTTACGACGATAGCCGGCACGTCGGGCCATGTCAATGTCAGGGATGGTAATGGCAATCTACCCGACTCGGGTGCCACCAAGGCTGCGCTGGACGCCTATTTTTATTGCCCCGCCGGCATCATCACGGACGGCACCAGCCTCTTTGTGGCAGATGCCCTGAACTATACCATACGGAAGATAAAGTGATCGGATTACCCTGACCCGGCTGTCGGCAGATGCGCCGGCGGCCGGGTCAGGGCCATCGGGATGGATTTGACCTCCTTTTCCACATACTGGCGCAGCGTCGCCGCCGGGTCGCGACCGGGGCTTTCCGGGCGCCTGCCGGCCCTTGCCCTTTCTCCCCTGGCCCTTGTCTATGCCTGCATCCAGACCATCCGTGGCATCCTTTACGAAAAGCGTATCCTGACGGCGAAACGCCTGCCCCGCCCGGTGATCTCGGTGGGTAACATCACCGTGGGCGGCACCGGCAAAACCCCTGTCACAGCCTTCATCGCCCGCTTTCTCATCGGCCGGGGGCTGAAGGTGGCGGTCCTGTCACGCGGGTATGGCGGCAGCATGGAGGGACAGGCGGCCATTGTCTCCGATGGCCGCACGATCCGCCTGGACGCCGGACAGTGCGGCGACGAGCCGTATCTGCTGGCCGCCACGGTGCCCGGGCTGATGGTGGCAATGGGTGCCGACCGCTATAGCGCCGGCATGCTGGCCATGGAGCAACTGTCGCCCGATGTCTTCCTGCTGGATGACGGTTTCCAGCACCTGCGGCTCCGGCGCGACCTGGACATCCTGCTGGTGGATTGCGCCCGACCCTTCGGCAACGGCCGGACGCTTCCGGCCGGGCTGCTGCGGGAGCCGAAGAGCGCCGTACAACGGGCCGGGCTGGTCATGTACACCCGCTGTCCCGAAGGGTACACCCCCGCACCCCTGTCGGGAAAACCGGTCTGCACCGCCCGCCACCGTCTGGGCGGTGCCGTGCCCCTGGCGGGCGGGCCGAGCGTCTCATTGGAGAGCCTGCGGGGCCGAAAGGTCCTGGCCTTTGCCGGGATCGGGGAGCCGGGCCCCTTTTTCGAGGAGTTGCGCGCCCTGGGGTTGGACGTGGTCCGCACCATCCCGCTTCCCGACCATGCCGCCTATACCCCGTCCCAACTGGCCGGGCTGACGGCGGCTTTCCGGGCCTGCGGCGCCGACTGCGCCGTGACGACGGAAAAGGACGGGGTGAAACTGCGCCGCCTGGTGCCGGAACTTGCCGACAGGATCATGCTCGCCCGGCTTGAGCTTGTCATCGACGATCCAACCCCCCTGACAGACCTCGTGAGTAATTTGCTTCAAAAATAGTTCCGCCTGTGGCAAAATAAATAAATTTACTACAGGACGCACCATGCTGCCCGAATGCCTCACATCCATACTCGCCTGCCCCGTCTGCACGGAAGAACTCTCCCTGGAAGACGAGGGCCGGTACCTGCTGTGCCGCCCCTGCGGGGTGAAGTTTCCCATCCGCGACGGGATTCCGGTCCTGCTGACGGATGAGGCCAAAGCCGCCGTGCGTCCCGATGCCGGCAAGGACACCCTGTGAAGCTCCCGGAACGCGACAAGGTTCGACGGATCCTGATCCGCGCGGTCAACTGGATCGGCGATGCGGTCATGACGACGCCGGCCATCGGGATGGTGCGCGAGTTCTACCCGCACGCTGAGATCACCGTGCTGGCCAACCCCCTGGTGGCGGAGGTCTTTTCGCCCCACGACTGGGTGGACAAGGTGATGGTCTTCGACCGCACGGGAGCGCACCAGGGGGTGGGGGGCAGGTTTCGCCTGGCGTCGGAGCTGCGGCGACGCTCCTTTGACCTGGCGATCATCCTGCCCAATTCCTTCGATTCCGCCCTGGTACCCTGGCTGGCGGGCATACCGGTCAGGCTCGGCAAGGGCAGCGACGGCCGCAGCCTGCTCCTGAGCGGCCGCTATTCGGAGGGCAAGGCGTCGCCGCTCCGTCATGAGGTCCAGTATTACCGCAACCTGGTGCGCCACTTCGGCATTACGGGCAAGGATGTGCTGCCCCGCCTGTGCACCACGCCCGATGAAGACCGCGCCGCTGAAGGCCTGCTGGCAGCGGGGGGCATAGCGGCGGAAGAGAACGTGATCGCCATCAACCCCGGCGCTACCTACGGGTCGGCCAAGCGATGGTACCCGGACCGGTTCGCCGAAGTCGCCCGCCGGCTCGCCGCAGAGTGGAGGGCAAAGGTCGTGATCTTCGGCAGCCCCGGCGAGGCGGGCATTGCCGCCGACATCGAGCGGCGCCTGGGGGGCGCCTGTCTCAATATGGCCGGCAAGACCACCGTACGGGAGCTGATGGCGCTTATCAAACGCTGCAATTTCATGGTGACCAACGATTCCGGCCCGATGCATGTCGCCGCCGCTTTCGGTGTGCCCCTCGCGGCCGTCTTCGGACCTACCGACCATACCGGCACCGCACCCTATACCACCCGGGCGGCCATCATCCGCAAGGACACGGCATGCGCCCCCTGCAAGTTGCGGGAGTGTCCGACCGACCATCGCTGCATGACGGCGATTACGGCGGACGACGTGGTGGCGGCGGCTCTGGAGGTCGGGAATACGCGCTTCGAAAGGTGATAACGGGATAATCATGACTTCAGACCGGCCGTTCGGGCAGAATGAGAACCCCTTGTTCACCATCCTGATCCCCACATGGAACAACCTGGATTTCCTCAAGCTCTGCGTGAGGAGCATTCGTGCGAACAGCAGGTTCGCCCACCAGATTGTCCTCCACATCAACGTCGGCAGTGACGGCAGTAAAGAGTGGGCAGAGGCCGAGAATATCGACCATACGTACAGCAATGACAACGTGGGTGTCTGTTGTGCCCTGAATTCCGCCTATACCCTGGCAACGTCCGATTACATCGTGTATCTCAACGATGATATGTATGTCTGCCCCGACTGGGATCTCCACCTGTGGGAGGCGATCCGCCGGGTGGGGCACGAACGGTTTTTCATTTCGGCAACCGCCATTGAACCGAAAGATGTGGGTAAAAAGTGTGCCGTAGCGCCCCATTCCTTTGGCCGGTCTCCGGCCGATTTCGCCGAGGAGCGCCTTTTGGCGCAGTATGACGCGTTTGCGTTTGCCGACTGGAATGGCGCTTCCTGGCCGCCCAATGTAGTGCACCGCAAGCTCTGGGATCAGGTGGGTGGCTACAGCACGGAGTTTTATCCCGGGTTCTACTCGGACCCCGATTTTGCCGTGAAGCTGTGGCAGGCTGGGGTCAGGGTCTTTCAGGGGGTCGGCAGGAGCCGGGTCTATCACTTTCTTGAAGTGTCCACCAACAAGCAGAAAAAGCAGATGGTGAAACAGGCCAATGGCCTTTTCCTCAGGAAATGGGGGATGACGGCCCGCTTTTTCAACCGTTTTTACCTGCGGATGGGAACCGCGTATCAAGGGGCCGTGCCGGAGCCGAAGAAAGATGCGGCGTATGCCTGGAAACGGTTGTGCTGCAGTGTGAAAAAACTGTTTGTGTAGCGTGCAGACGGTACCGCATGAGGAAGGAATGAGCTTGGGCGCGCCGACGTTGTCCGTATCCATTATTTCGTACAATGAAGAAAACAATATCGCGAGGTGTCTTGAGGCGGTCAGGGATATTGCCACGGAAATCATCGTGGTCGATTCCCGGTCCACGGACAGAACGGTCGAGATCGCCACGGCATGCGGGGCTCAGGTATTCGTAGAAGCGTGGAAGGGGCATGTTGCACAGAAAAACTCCGCCTTTGAAAAATGCACCTGCGACTGGATTCTGGCCCTTGACTGCGACGAGGTTGTGTCTCCTGAACTCAAGGAAGCCATTGTTCGTATTCTCGAACGCGGGGACTGTACCGGCTACCAGGTCAACCGGAAAACGTTCTATCTTGGGAAGTGGATCAACCATGCGTGGTATCCCGACTGGAATCTGCGTCTCATACGGAGAAACTCCGGGCATTGGACCGGTCTGGACCCCCATGACAGCCTCATGACCTCCGGCAAGGTCGGCCGGTTGTCCGGCGATCTGCATCATTTCTCGTTCCAGGACTTTCAGGATTGCCTTCAGCGTACGGTGCGCTATGCGGTAAGCGCCTCCCAATCGTACCAGCGGGACGGCCGCAGGGTGCGATTTCATAACCTGCTCGTAAATCCCCTGCATGGATTCATCAAGCACTACTTTGTCAAGAAAGGCTTTCTCGACGGCCTGCAAGGTTTCATAATCTCGATTATGAGCGCTATTTCCATATTCATGAAATACGTCCTGCTGTGGGAGCGGCAGAATGCGCTGAAGGGGAAAGACCGTACCGTGCGTAATGACAAAGAGTAGCATGAAAATCCTCGTGACGAATTTTCATCCCGGTGAAGGGGGGGGGCATGATACCTACATCAGGTCCCTCTGCCTGTTGGACTCGCCCCACGTTTCGGTCACCGTGGCCGCTCCGCCGACCTCCCACCTGTATCAATCCCTCGTCGCCGAAGGGTACGAAAAGGTTTTTGCCTGCGATTTCCCGGCAAAATTGCAAAAGGAGCCGGCCAGCGTCATCGCGAACATGAACCTGTTCCGGAGGATCGTGCGCCGGGTGCAACCGGATATAGTCCACGCAAACGGGGGCGCGGACCTGTTTATCGACCTGTGGAGCCATCCCCTCGGCCGCAGGTATAAGGTCATAAGGACGCACCATGCCATTAAGACCCTGAGAAACGACGTGTACCATCGGTGGATATACAAGCGTTGCATCTCGGCAAATATTTATGTGTCGGAGACGGCCATGGCGTGTGCCCAATCCGGGGGTATTACGCCCGATAACAGCGTCGTCATGGCGAATGGTGTCGATCTCGTCCGCTATACGCCGCAACCCCGTAATGAGGAACTCCGCGCCTCGCTGGGAATCGCACCCGGCTGCGTTTGTTTCGGTTCGAATGCCGGTCTGAGCTACTACAAGCGTGTTGATGTCTTGATCAAGGCTGCAAGCATGCTCAAGGGGGACAGGGACCGGTTCCATATCGTTGTCGTAGGCGATCCCCGGCGGGGCGAGGAGTTGGAAGCGCTTGCCAAGGAATGCGGCCTCACCAATTTTACCTACGCGGGCCTGTATCGGGATGTGCGGCCATTCGTAGCCATGCTGGATGTGGGATTCATCCTGTCGGACTCCATAGAAACGGCCTCCTATGGAGCGCGGGAGATGCTGGCAATGGGGAAACCCCTCATCTCAAGCACGTTCTCGGGTTTGGTGGAGAATGTCGTCGATGGGGCTAACGGTTTTCTGGCCACTCCGGGTAGTGTGGAAGAGACTGCGCGGGCGATGAAAAGATTTCTGGAAATGCCGGAGTCGGAGTTGGCCATGTTCTCCCGAAAGGCGCGGATTCATGCCGAAACCAGGTTTGACCTGAACAGGCAACTGGAAGATCATCTCGACGTGTATGAAAAGGTTGCGGCAGGGCACACGAGTGTTTGAATAACGGATAAAGAGCCGCATTATGATTTCTCCCCGAAAAATTCTTCTCATCCAGCTTGGCGATGTCGGCGACGTGGTCCTCACCGCGCCAACGATACGCGCCGTAAAAGAGACGTACCCCGGAGCCCAAGTCTCAATCCTGGTGAAGAAGCCTTTCGGAGGGGTGTTGTCGGCCGATCCGAACCTCGACAGCATCATAGAATTCAGCAAAGAACGCGGTTCCCTGTTGCATGTCATACGGGCCTACTGGTCCTTTATTGCTCAACTTCGCAAGCCGCGTTATGACCTTGTCATAGACGTGAGAACAGGGGACAGGGGGGCGATCTTTTCCCTCCTTACCGGTGCTGCGCAACGTGTCGGGCGTTATGTTGGAAACAAGTATTGGCGCAACAGTCTTTTTACGACCGTTCTCCACGATTACCCTCCCGGTCCGTCTACCGCGCACCCCGGCGCGGATCAATCCCTTCGCATTGTCCGGGCAATCGGCATTGATACGACAAACTCTCTGCCAAAGCTTTATGCCGCAAACGCAGATAGGAACGCCGCCGTAGCACTACTCGCGGAATGCAGTCTTACCCCTGAAGGTCGATGGGTAACGATAAACCCGTTTTCGCGATGGCAGTACAAGGAATGGAATAATGGCAAATGGGGCGAAGTTATCGACTGGCTTTGGGAACGGTATCAGCTTCCCAGCATACTGGTCGGCTCTCCGGGAGAGATTGCGGGGGCAGAGGCCATCGCTGAAGGGCGGAGAGGCCATACGTTTGTACTTACCGGCAAGACCACCCTTGGCGAGTTGGCGGCACTTATTTCAATGAGTTCGCTGCACTTGGGTGTGGACAGTGCGGCGCCCCATATGGCGGCAGCATTTGCTGTCCCCAGTGTCACGCTACATGGCCCATCGGACTGGCGTTCATGGCGCATGGCCGATGAGTTGCACAGGATCGTCCGCCCGCCATTGGACTGTGTCCCCTGTCGCAGGATGGGGTGCGATGACTCACAGCGGAGCAGGTGCCTCGAAGAGTTGGATACCTCTGCGGTCATTGCCGCCGTAGAAGAGGTTTTGCATAGTAACATCATGAAGTAGTCGTTCATTACGGAATGCTTGCGAGACAGGAACGATTCTATGGATCCAATTAACCCTCTTCCCGCACTCGTCTCTCTTTTGGTCGCGGTTGGAACGTCGTTTCTGCTGGTGAAGATATTCGGGGCTCCCCCTGGCCAGGGCCGCTATGTGTCAATAGATGGCCTGCGTGGTTATCTGGCCTTTTTCGTCTATTTGCATCACTCCTGCATTTGGCATTTCCTGCCACGGACAGGTGAATGGAAGCTTCCACCTTCCAACCTGTTCAGTCAGTTCGGTTCCAGCAGCGTTGCCCTTTTCTTCATGATCTCCGCTTTTTTGTTCTTTACCAAACTCATAGAGGGAAGAAAGAAAAACATTGATTGGGACAAACTTTTCGTTTCGAGATTCCTGCGTCTTGTCCCGCTCTACCTGTTTGTGATGGTATTGTTCATTACGGTCGTGTTTGTCGTTACCCATGGCGTCCTGAACGCCCCCTTGCTCAAGACGCTCAATAAGGCGCTGAGCTGGATGACGTTCACTATTTTTGGCGGACCCAATCTGAATGGGCTCAAGGATACTTCCAGAATATTGGCAGGGGTCACCTGGACATTACCGTACGAATGGTTCTTCTATTTTTCACTGCCCGTTCTTGCGCTGACCGTCCGGGTAAGGCCCCACTTCCCTATGTCATATTTGGTATGGGCTGCACGATCTTTGCCCTAATGAGGTATCCGCTGGGCCCTTTCAGTTTCTTTCTTGGCGGAATAGCCGCAGCCCTTTTGGCGCAATCCGAGTTGTTCTGTCGATTGGCAAGGAAAAAGATCGCATCGGTAGTATCGTTGTGCTGCATTGTGCTCGCCTTCACGGCATATCCGTCTGCTCTGGGATTTGCTCCTCTTCTGCTACTCTCGGTGGCTTTTACGTTAATTGCGGCGGGCAACACCCTGTTCGGCGCGTTAACCTGCGCCGCTTCCCGGACTCTTGGGGAGGTCACCTACAGTATTTATCTGCTTCACGGCATAACCCTCTTTGTTACGTTCAATTTTATCATAGGTTTGCCCGGCGCTAAACTGTTGTCGCCAATCACCCACTGGCTGGTGATAATTGGCTTAACGCCGTTTTTGGTGTTGCTTTCCTATGCCGCCTTCCGGCTAATAGAGGCCCCAGCCATGCAACACACCGCAATCGTAACGGCCTGGATACGTTCGCGTTTGGCGTTTTTACCCCTGGGCACCGGATTCGCTGCCGGTTCCAAGGAAGCCTCTAATGATGGGAACACGGGATGTTGAGAATAGTGGGTTGTTCAGGGATGGTTTTGTGGCAGAAAGTGGCGGCGGATTTCCTGCCCGGAGTCAATGGCAAGCGGGGCGATCTAACGCCAAACAGAGGTTATTTCACACAACAGATGACGTGATTTATTGACTTTACTTGCGGTTCGATATAAAAACTGCAATTGATCATAATATTTTTGCACAATCATGGGGGCTTGGGAAATGGAAATAGATGTGTTTACAAAAAAGTTCGATCAACTTTTCCCCAAGGATAAGCTTGACAAGGTTACCCCGATGTATGAATACCGTTTCATAAGAAGATTCTTCGATCACTGCGCCAGCATCAAAGGCATGTTATCTATTAAAAAACAGATCCTCCTCAGGATAGCCGCAGAAAGTCTGCCGGCAGATGAGTGTTATCTCGAAATTGGCACCTATACGGGTAAAAGCCTTATCAGCGCCATGCAGGCTGCACCAGAGCGGACTTTCTACGCATGCGACAACTTTTCATTGTTCAAAGAATCCAATTCATTGGAGCTTCTGACCTCAAATCTGAAAAAGTACGGTTTTCAGGATAAGGTCGTTTTCTTTAACGAAGACTTCAAACAGGTATTCTCGCGGGATCGGATCAAAGAGCCGGTAGGGGTCTATTTCTACGACGGGAACCATGACTATGAAAGCCAATATGAAGGCATCCGCTTGGTTGAACCTCTGTTGGCGTCCACAGCCCTTGTCATTGTCGATGACTGGCGCTTTGCGCCCGACTCCAATTCCTACGCCAAAGAGGCTACCGAACAGGCAATTTCAGAGTCCAGGCGTACCTGGCGGCTTCTGTATGATCTGCCTGCCCGGCATAATGCGGATCAGGGCATGTGGTGGAATGGCGTGGCGGTGTATGCCACGAACGCCTAGGAGAAGCTGGAGAAAGCCAGTTGTCGTAATGCAGGCCGCTCCTCGTCGCCAGGTTTGTTACTACAGCCCGTTCACCGGCGGAAGGTAAACAGGCGGGGGCCTTGTGATTTGCGTTCCAAATCGTTCATCATGTTGAGTATGTGTCCGGAGTCGATGGCCGGGGCGGAATAGCGGCGCGCCATATCCACACAAATCTGGAGTGCCCCGACGCCGGCTCCGACCATAAAACAGTCTACTTGTTCAGGAACGGCACGGAAGGCGTCCTCGCGCATGGAATCCCATCGGGTGGCAACGTAAGAAGGGGATATGGGGACGTGAACCAGTTTCGGACGAGAGCCGGCCCGTTCGAACCATTCGGCGCATGCCGGTGCGTTGTAGTCCGAATTGACGATGCACACTGTCTTGCCCTCAACCGCCTGGGCAAACCGCACACTCGACAGATACGCGTAGACGGCATAAAACGGGACATAATTCGAAGCGGTCAGCTTCAGGTCGTTTTTTGCCAGTAATTGGAGGTAGCGGAGCGCCATGTCGTTCCCGTTCTTCTTTTTGAAGAGCGAACGCAACTTTGACTGGCGGCGCACGTTGCCGGGGAAAACCAGTGGAGCAGCCACCCCATGCTCGGTCAGGTACCGGATATCCCGTAAATGGGCAGGGATCGCCTCACGGATAGCCGCAACTGATTCAGCTTGGTGGTACAACCCGTTGCATCTCAAGGAACCGCTGTAAAACGCATACTCCCCATCCGCAAAGCGGACGACTGGAAGCGGCGCCCGCTTTTGTATGCCCATTTCTATGCGGTTGGCCAGCAGCGCCACGTAGGCATCACCCGACGTCACCGAATCGTGAAACAGACAGGTCTCCTCCTCCCGCTGTCCTGGCGCGTTGTTCGCCAAGACCGGCTCATTGTCTATCCCGGAAACGACAAGTCGTTCAAACCGAAAATGTTCATCGTGCAGTGCCCGGCCCAATGGCGAGTCGGGAAGTATGGTTCCACTGGTGGAAAGATTCATGATTCACCTTTGTCCTGCTCGGGTGTTTTGAATACAGCGATGCTGCCCGCCGGTTGAGGAAAGCCTGTCTCACCTGTTTTCCGGCAGACCCTTTCTTGCTTCCTCGCGGATCACCTTATATTTTGCCAGTTTCAGACGTGCCGATTTCTTGTCGCCAGTGAACGGAAAGAGTAAGCGGATGGTGAATATCCGCCAGAGCGCCCGGCGATTTTGCACCGCCTGTATGCGCTCGATGGTGCCCGCCTTGTAATGCTTCCGATAAAAAACATATTCCGCCCGGACCTTCTTTCTGACCACCTCCGCCGGCAGGGTGTTCCGTTCACTCTGTCCGCCGTGGTGCATGATGACGGCGTCGGCGATGAATCCGATTTCATACCCCTGCTTGCGGATTCTCAGGCAGAGGTCCTGGTCCTCCCCGTACAGGAAAAAATCCTCGTCAAAGCCCCCGATACGCTGCATCAGCTCGGTGCGGACGATGTGGCAGGCTCCCAACACGCAGGCAATTTCACCCGGGAGCGAGCCAAGGTCCGCCGCACCATACCGGTGCCCGGGGTAGCGGGCGGATACGGAATCCTGCCGGGTTCCGTCGGGGTTCAGGACCTTGGGGCCGGCCAGCCCGACGTTGGGGTGGGCATCCATGAACTCAACCATGTTGCGGAACGATTCCGGTTCGACGGTCGTATCAGGGTTTAAAAGAACGATATAGCGCCCGGTACATTCCGGCAACGCCTGGTTGTTTGCAGCTCCGAAGCCCCGGTTGGCGCTGTTGGCGATGAGCCGTACGGACGGAAACGCTTCGCGGACAACGTGTGCGCTCCCATCCTGGGATGCATTGTCGATCACGAATACTTCGGGTACGATGTCGCGCGACGCCGCCACCGAAGCGAGGCAGGCCCCGATCAGATCTGCGACGTTGTAGGACACGATGATTATGGAGAGTTTCGTCGGATTTCCTGTCACGCGGCAGCCTTTCAAGCCGGGATGCCCTTCTTCAGAAGAATGTCCCGGTAGACATCTTCAATCTTGCCGGCCAAACGGCTCCAATCATGCCCGGATGCACACCGCGCCGCCGCTTCTCCCATGGCCTGCCGCTGCGGTGGATCCAGCAAGCGGACGATCCTGTCTGCCGTGGTCGCCGCGTCGCGATGATCGACCACGACGAAGCCGTTCTCGCCTTCGTCAACCAAATCCTTTGCCCCGACAGCTGAGCTGACGATGACGGGTAGCCCGGCGGCCATGGCTTCCAGCACAACCATGCCGAAGGTGTCGAACGCCGAAGGCATGATAAAGGCATCCGCAGCCCGATAGAAGCGCTCGATCCCCGTAGTTTGCGTTCCCGCGAACAGCACGGATTCCGCAACTCCAAGCGACCGGGAGAGATTGGCGTACTTCTTTTCATCCCCCCGGCCCACGACGAGGAGCCGGGTGTTCGCGTCGGGCCTGGTGGCCCGCGCTTTTGCGAGGGCTGCAACGGCCGTGTCCAGCCCCTTTGTCTCGAAATTCATCCCGACAAAGAGGAGGAGAAGGTCCGAAGCGCCGATACCGTGACGCTCTCTGATCTCGGCCCGGCATGCATCCCGATCCGGCGTGGAGAAGCGAGCCACATCGACGCCCGGGTGCATGACCTGCCATTTCCCCGGCAGGGGTGTGTAGGTACGGGAGAAGGCATCCATGGTGATGGATGAGACCGGCAGGAAACAGGAGTCCGCGCCATGCTCCATCATCCGCCGCTCGACGCTCATGACGCCCCGGTCAAAGAGACTCGGGGACTTGTGACGTATTGTGCGTACCCATTCTCCATGGGGAGCGCCATGCAGGGAGATGATATCCGCGTGAAAAACCCTTTCATGGCTATGGACCAGGTCGAATGTACCCCGGGCAACCTGGCGCTGGGCACACCACGGGAAAACAAACGCGCGCAGGAAACGGGGAAATTTGACGGTGGGTACTTTGTGGAATAGTACCGGAGAACCTTCCGCCGGATGCCAGCGGTTGGCGAACACATGGAACTCATAGTTCCCTTTGCGCGCCATCCGTTCCGTCACTTCAAAGACAAAGCGTTCGCCGCCGCCCACAAGGCCGTATTTTGGAACAATGACCGCAATTCTTGGCTGTGCGGAATGTTTTTTTCGTGTCAATTCCATAATTTCTAGATTATCTAATACACAGGGATGCTGGAAATGTCAATGGCGGCCCGGTACATAAAGCAGCCGGTTTTGTCCGTCTCAAAAACAATAGCAAAATTCTCCCGCATGGAAACTCTTGGTTGACACTATGCGGAACTTTTTACATACTGATAGATCAGGTGAATTGTGGTATTTCTTTGCGTGAACGCGGGGTGATCTCATTGATAACGCCCGGGCGGGCATGGGATTATCTATAAACAAGGCACGGTGCGCTCCGGTTTTGAGAGCATATCCCCCCTCTGCTCAGCGGCTGTTGGAACGATGTTCAAAGGCATGAGGATGAAACCCTCGCGACCATGAAAAAAATTCTCTCCATATTCGGCACCCGGCCCGAGGCGATCAAGATGGCGCCGGTGGTCAAGGAACTGGAACGCCATCCCGACCGGTTTCAAAGCCGGGTCTGCGTCACCGCCCAGCATCGCCGGATGCTCGACCAGGTTCTGGACCTGTTCCGGATCCGCCCGGATCACGATCTGGACATCATGCGGCCGGGGCAGGATCTGTTCGACATCACCTGCAACGTGCTGCAAGGATTGAAAGCGGTCCTGGCCGCCGAACGCCCCGACATGGTGCTGGTCCACGGCGATACCACCACGACCATGGCGGCGGCCCTGGCGGCCTATTATTGCCGCATCCCGGTGGGCCATGTGGAGGCGGGCCTGCGTACCCACAACAAATTCGCCCCCTTCCCGGAGGAGATCAATCGCCGGGTGAGCGGGGCTCTGGCCGACGTGCATTTCGCGCCCACCGAGGCTGCCCGACAGAACCTGGTGCGGGAGGGGGTGGCGGATGCGACGATCCGCGTCACCGGCAACACGATCATGGATGCCCTGCTCGCCGTTGCGGCACGCATAGAAAATGATCCCGATCTCCAGCAATCCTGTGCCGGGAGTTTCGGTTTCCTCGACCCGGCCAAGCGCCTGATCCTGGTGACCGGCCACCGCCGGGAGAATTTCGGCGAGGGCTTCGAGAATATCTGCCGGGCGCTGGCGGATATCGCCACCACGTTCGATGACGTTGAGATCCTTTACCCGGTCCACCTCAATCCCAATGTCCAGGAACCGGTCAGGCGCCTGCTCGGCACGGATGGGCTCGCCAACGTCCATCTCATCGAACCGGTGGACTATCTCCCCTTCGTCTACCTCATGAACCGGGCCCATCTCATCATCACCGATTCCGGGGGTGTGCAGGAGGAAGCCCCCTCACTGGGGAAGCCGGTGCTGGTCATGAGGGACACTACCGAACGCCCGGAGGCGGTGGCAGCCGGGACGGTCGTGCTGGTGGGCACCGACCGGGAGAGGATTGTGTCGGAAACCGCGCGTCTGCTTGCCAGCGACCATGATTACCGCATGATGAGCCGCGCCCATAACCCCTACGGCGACGGCGCCGCGGCGGCCCGGATCGCGGGCGTTCTCTCCGCCATGGATGGCGTGTAGTGAAAGTCCTCATCATAAAAACATCCGCCCTGGGCGATGTCATCCACGCCCTGCCGGTCATAGATTACCTGCGCCAGGTGTCGCCCGGCATCGAGATCGACTGGGTGGTCGAAGAGCAGTTCCTGCCGGTATTGGAGCACAACCCCGGCCTGAGGCGCATCTTTCCCGTCAGGACGAAGAAATGGCGCAAGGCCCCTTTCTCCGCCGAGACCCGCAGCGACCTGAAGGCCTTGCGGAAGGGGTTGCGGGAGCGCTCTTACGACCTGGTGTTCGATATCCAGGGCAACCTGAAGAGCGGCCTGATCGCCTGGCTCAGCGGCGCCCGCGAACGGATCGGTTTCGCCGGGGAGGCGTTGCAGGAAAAGGCGAATGCCCTGTTCACCACCCGCCGCATCCCGTTCCGGGACCGCGACCGCAATGTTACCGACCGCTATCTGCGGGTGGTCAGCGCCCCGTTCGGCCGCGATTATCCCGGTATGGAGCCAGGGGGCGCCATCTTCTCGGCTCCCGAGGACGAGGCTGCCGCGAAGCGCTACCGGGCGGAGTTGCCGGACGGCCAGCTCCTCCTTTTCCAGGTCGGGACCACCTGGAGCAGTAAACTGTGGTATCCTGAAGGTTGGACGGAACTGGCGCGCCGTATCGTGGCCCGCTATCCCGAGGCGACCATACTGATCAACTGGGGCAGCCCCGACGAGAAGGCCCTTGGAGAGCGGATCGTCCGTGAGGTAGGCCCCGCGGTGCGGCTCCTCCCCTGGCTGCGCATCAGGGAACTCATCCCGGTGCTCAGGATGGTGGACCTGGTTATCGGCGGCGACACCGGCCCGGTATATCTGGCCGCCGCCGTCGGTACCCCCACGGTCTCCTTTTACCGGGCGACCAGCGCCGCCACCTACGCCCCCCAAGGGCAACGGCACCGCGCCGTTCAGGCCGCCATGGCGTGCGCCCCCTGCTACCGGACCTCCTGCGACCGGGATGGAGAGTGCCGCCATAGTATCTCCGTGGACACCCTCTTTGCCGCGGTAACGGATTTGATCGGATAGTTTCTCATCCGGAAACTCCAGATGAGAAACTATCCGGTTTCAGTAACGAGCAGGCAAAACTCAGGTTGTTCAAAAATAGTCAGATCGTCGCACCCGCAGAATGCCCCGCGGAGGCAGGCCCTCTCTCTATCTCTCCCCCACAGGGGGAGAGCATGCCGTGCCCTCTCCCTCTGGGAGAGGGATTGGGTGAGGGTTTGCAGCGCTACGCCGCACAATTCAGCTTGCTGAATTGGACCGCGAAGGCGCCCGAAGGGTGAGGCCAAAGGCCTCAGTCACAAAGGGGCTTTCGAGGATG
>Ga0207854_1000029_pt1 | contig 45591 bp, 59 predicted proteins | sample LuqExpMetagenom7_FD_187765 | JGI IMG/M metagenome (GOLD analysis project Ga0207854, IMG submission 187765) | Tropical forest soil microbial communities from Luquillo Experimental Forest, Puerto Rico - Sample 7 (SPAdes) | ecosystem: Environmental > Terrestrial > Soil > Tropical forest ...
TCTGGCAGTTTATGAATTTGGCATCCAGGCATTCTACGATGCAGGATTGGCGCCTCCTGGGAGCCCTCTTGCACCTGTTCCGAATGTGAGTTTCCTGATCGGAAGTCCTGCAGGGACCTCGGTGGTCAACGCTGATGACACGGTTATCTTCATTGGCCAGTCCGCTGCTCGGGACATTGGAGTGTATCAGCTGTCCGGCTTGTCCATTGCGAAGGTCAGCGTGCCCTGGGTGGACAAGATTCTGCAGCTGAATACAGCTTCCCTCGTTAACAGCAATCCTAGCAGCGTCACCCCAAACTTTCCTACCACTGCCTACACCCTCATCGACAAGGGCCAACTCTTTTACGTCATCCGAATTGACGGGGTGATTTCGCTGGCCATGAACGTCTACACGAAGGAATGGCAGCAGTGGTCCTCGACCATCAGCGGAGTGGAAGGGCCGTTCGTGGCAAAAACTGCCTGGAAAAACTACATCGCCGGCGTTGACCTGGCCATGTCGCAGATGCTCCCGACAGTCTACACCGACTACACCGGGCCGATTGCCTGCGAGATGCGCACCTTTCCGATGGATTCCCAGACCGCCTATCGGAAGTTCATGCGGAAGTTGTCCCTGTGGGGCAATACAATCCCTGACAAAATCCTGTGCGACTACAGCAACGACGACTATGCGACGTACAGCACTGCTTTTGCGATCGACTTGAGTCAGCAACGGAAGATGTACAACCGCTTGGGGAGCTATTACATCCGCAGCCTCCGCTTCCGCTACTCGGGGAACTACCTGCTGGAGATTCGCGCCGTGGAGTGCTTGGTGGAAATGGGGAGTGCCTGATGAACGATCTGATGCAAGTCCTTCAGCAACGCATTCGGAGCATGGAGGCAGAACTGCTCCAGCAGCCTCAAGTGGACTTTCCCTTGCTGCACTGGATTGAGGCCGATCGCTACTACCGGGCCATCTTTATCCCTGCTGGCTGCATCCTAACGGGTGCGATACACAGACTGGAGCACGAATGCATGAGCCTGGGGAGCATTTTGGTCAGCACCGACAGCGGTATGCGCCACCTGTCGGGGTACAATCGCTTTTGGGCAGAGGCCGGGAAGAAGCGCATTGGACTGGCCCTTGAGGACACCATCTGGCTCAATATCCACTGGACGAATCAGAAGTCCTTGGAAGGCATCGAGGAGTGGCTCTCCTATCCTGAAGAACATAAGCTGATTCAGGCAGTGAGAGAGCGCAGGAATAATCAAGGCGGATTACAACGGTGTAATCTGCCTCAATTAATGAACGTAAACTGAGGAAACCCTATGGCTCTCGCTATCAGTGGAGTTTCGATTGGTGCCGCTTTGGCCGGCGGTGCTGCTGCTGCCGTAGGCTCCTATGCCGTTGGGCAGATTTTGGGCAGCGGGGGGTCATCCGGCAGCACTGGCGGGTATGCGAGCCCTACGAGCACGGGCAGTGTTGCCTCCGCGGCCGATCCCTTTGCCTCCCAGCGGGCACAGTATGCTGCACCGCTTCAGCAGCTCATATCCACCCCAGTAACCAACACGAACGCTGGTGATTATGCCGTTGCCAACGCTCCTACGTCGACCCAGGGCCTTCAGCTCATGCAGCAGATGCTCACACCGGGTTATCAGTTCAACTCCACCGACCCCTCTTATGCCTGGAGACTTTCCCAGGGCATCGGAGCCGTGTCGGCGAGCAAGGCAGCTTCCGGTCTCCTAAACAGTGGAAACGCTGCCACTGCCCTGATGGACTACGGCCAAAATGCTGCCTCGCAAGAGTTCGCTGCACAGTTCGCCCGCGCCGGAACGGAGAACACGGCGGAGTCTGCTGCGAATCAGTTCGCCAACCTCCAGCGCCAGCAGACCTTCTCCAATGTGCAGGCGATGAACCAGTTCAATCAAGACGCCTACCAGCAGAGCTATAATCGTTTGGCGACCCTGTCTGGTGCGACCGTGGGAAGTCCTGCTGCCGCTGGTCAACTCATGCAACAACAGCAGGCGGCTGGTGCTGCCGGTATGCAGCAGATCATCGATCCGATCACTGGTGCAATCAAGAACATCGCCACGAATGCTTTCAGCAGTGGTGGCTCCAGCACTCCCACTGACTATTCTGGCTATGCTCTCTCCAACTTCAGTGACACAGGAGCTGCGGCTGGTGTCACTCCCTACCTCTGATCGGAGCATCTGATGGCAGGACTTTCCTTTGCAGCGGCCCTTGCCGCGAACTTTGAGGGGCAAAAGCTCAATGCTGACCTCGATCTGACGAAAGCGGAGGCCAAGGACAAGCAGGCTCAAGCTCAACTTCGTCAGATGCAGGCCGCTGCCATGCAAAAGCGGACGAAGGATGAGGCCGAACTGGGTCAGTGGATCCAAACCCAGCAGGCTGCGGAAACCCAGCCCATTCAGGACTCGGCTCAGCAGATCAAAATGTGGCAGGGGGCCGAGGCGAAGGCCCTCGGCCAGGGCAACTTCGAGGGTGCCAGGCGGATGAGTGAGATGGCTGCGGCCGCTGCCGACCGCTCCAAGCAGCTGTTCATGGAGCAGCAAAAAGAACAACAGGCCAAGAAGGAAACCTTGGCTGAAGTTGCCTCCGAATACATTAGTAGCCCCACACCGGAAAACACTCTGGCTCTCGGGAAGGCTGCGGTTGCCGCGGGAGTCGACCCTTCCAAGATCCCCAAGGACGTGAACAGCCCGGCTTTTGCTGCCTGGGCCAAGAATCAGCAGATGGCCAGCATGTCCGGGAAGGAGCGGGTTGCGGCGCTGGAGAAGGGCCGGGAATTCGACCAGAAGGAAGACGAACGGAAGAAGGAATTCGAGGAAAGGCAAGCTGACCGTCGTGAAGCTCGTGCGCAAACTGCTGCAATTCAAGCTGGAAACCTGGCCCTGCGAGAGCAGGGTCTCGAACTCCGCAAGCAGCTTCTTGAGTCTACTGAACGAGACAGAGCGGACAAAGTAACGGATGCTAAAAAGAATTCCAGCTTTCGTCAGTCAAGGGAACTCAATCAGGACCTGCAGAAGCAGGCCGATCCAATGCTGCGGGACAGGCGCTTGGGCGAAGACGTCCTCGGCCTTCTGCGAGTGGACAGCCCTGTTGCCGACAATCAGATTAGCCAGTCCCTCACCAGTCTCCTCGGGGAGATGAAAGGCCGGGCAACGAACGTCTATTACAAAGACAACAAGAACTTCGGCAGTGCAATGGGCAGGATCGAAGGCTTCGTTACCAGAGGCCTGACCGGACGCTACACCGAAAGCGAGCGCAAGGAAATTTATGAGATGGTCACAGGGATGCAAAAAATGACCATTGATCCTGCGCTGCGCAACTTGGAGAAGGATCAGAAGCGTCGGGCAGAGAAGTTCGACCTCGACCCGGAGAATATTAAAATTCAGGGTGACTTCGAGCGCAGCTCTCAGGACTCTTCCCCTGGTGGCGGCCGCGGGGCAACCTCTCCCAGCCTTCCGACAACCCCCAAGCCGGTCCTGACGGCGAACGATGCCCCGGACGGCAGCACGGCAACTGGCCCCAACGGGGCAAGAATGATCAGAAAGGATGGCAAATGGCAACCGATGTGAAGCAGCAGCCCAAGTGGGCCGAAGGCAGCTTGCCTGAGGGCTTCACCGTTGACCAGCCAGTGGAAGCAAAAGGCGGCGACCTGCCCGAAGGCTTCACTGTGGATGCTAAGCCGACGCCGAAGCAGCCCGAGAGTGCCATTCCATATATGCTTGACAGGATGAAGCAGGGTGCGGCTGGAACGCTGGCCCTTCCTGCCTTCGGTACTGACCTCATTCAGGCTGGACTGGACACTGCCCTTGGAGGGATGGAGAAGCTGACCCGTCCGGCAGCCGCTCTCGGTGAAGCAATGGGCGTTCGCAAGCCTCTGACAGATGAACAGAAGGCTGAGAACAAGAAGCTCCTGACGCAGCTTGGAAACAAGCCCGATCAGGAGAACATTGGTGGCTACAAGATGGCCAAGAGGGGCATCGAGGGCCTGCTGCGCATCAACGACGGCGGGAAGAACCTGGAAGTTCCCATGCCCAAAGACCAGTGGGGTGGGGAAAGCAAGGCGAATGAGTACCTGGGCAGCATCGCTGAATTTGTCGGTGGAAGTCTGATCCCAGGCGCAGGCACCGTCGCCACTGCCCAACGAAAACTCTTCACTGCCCTGGCTGAGTTTGGCGGAGCTACTGCCGCTGGCATGGGCTCGGTGGAGGGAAAGGAACTGGGCGAGCATCTTGGCCCTTCCCTCGGACTGACGAAAGAACAGGGTGGGCAAATTGGCGAGATGTTCGGCAGTATGTTCGGTCCCAAGGGTGTGCAAATCGCCTCTGAAGGCCTCGCCCGAGCCACACAAGGTTCTCGACTGGCAGCGGAAAAGGTCAAAGACTTTCGGGACGAGAGCAAGCAGACGGATGCTGCCAAAGTCCTCGTCCAGGCCGATATCAACAAGGCACTGGAGGCAAATCCCACCAGCAAGGAAAACATCGGCCGAGCGGCCGCGGTCATGAAGCGGATGGAAGGGTTTCAGCCCAACATCGCGCAACAATCCGACGCCCCTGGTCTTGTGGCAATGACCAAGGAGGTCAGCACGAAAAGCCCCGAAGCCCAGTCTCGTGCTGCTGCAATCGACACCCGCAACCGAATGGCAATCGACAAGTTTACCGAGGGTGCCTTCCCGAAGCAGGAAGTTGCGCTGAATGAGGGTGCGCGGGCAAAGTACAGTGTGGACAGCGGCATCCTTCGGGAACAAATGAAGACCACGGAGCGGCAGCTGACAGCCCTCTCCGACCAATACCAGCGCTCGGTTGACAAAGGACTGATCGGGGAGGAGCTTCGTGACCTCTACTGGGCTAAGAAGGAGCAGACGAAGGCAGTGCTGAACAGGCAGGTGTCCCAGGTCTACTCCACTGCTGAGCGCATGGGTGTGCGGGAAGACATGACTGATGTTCGGCAGGCGGTGGAGAGGCTGAGGGGAGCGGATCGGGAGACCTTCCAGGACATGCCCGGCGTCTTTAGCAAGATTCTGCAGGAATTCCCCGAAGGCACCAAGGCTACACAGAAAGCTGTGATGGGCAAAAGTGGTATCCGGCGGATGGAGACTGTCCCTGGAACTCCCGGCAACACTGAGGCCAACTTCGAGACCCTTCATTCCCTGTACAAGGAAACCAACAAACAGTGGATGGACCTTGTCGCCGCGGGTCAGGTGGACAAGGCCCGGAAGGTCAACATCGTGAAGGACATGCTGAAGCAGAAGGTGGACAAGTACAACGGACCTGAGTTTGGGCAACTCGGGGAACAGTTTCGCACCTTCAATCAGGACTATACGCAATACAGCAAGACCTTCAAGCAAGGGGCGGGCGGGACTGTCGGAGCCTACGGCAAGAAGGGCTTCAAGACGGATGCTGAAGACCTCGTGGACAAAGCATTTCTGCGCACGGGGGACAAGGCCAAGGGCCTGGAGGACTTCTTCGCAGTCTACGGTCGGGATGAACGGGCGGCAAAGCTACTGCACGACGGTGTGACCGACAGTTACAGCCGTGCGGCAGTGGACGCAAACGGCGACTTCAATCCCAAAGGAGCTGCTGTCTGGATGAAGGCCCATGCACGGGCGATGGAGGAGCTGCCCGAACTCCGTGCCAAGCTCCAGGCGACTACCGACACCGCAGGGGCGCTAGTGGACAGGAAGCGGGAACTGAAGGTGATGCAGTCCAAGTATGACCGGAGAACGGTTATGGCGGCTGCTGCTCGTGCCCAGGACCCGAATAAGCTGGTAGAAGCAGGGTTGACCGACCCCCGGATTTTCAAGGCGCTGCTCACAAGTGCAATGACACCGGAAAGCCGAGCCTCCCTGGCCCGTGGCATCGTGGACATGACAGCAGCGAAGTACGGCGACAAGAGCTTCGAGTTTCTGAAAGACAATGAAAAGACCCTGAAGCCTGTGATGGATGCTCTCGGCCCGAAGCATTGGGACAATCTGATGACCATCGCCGAAGCGGAGCAGATTGCTGGACGGTCAAAGGCCCCTACATATGTGGAGCTGAGCAAGGCTGAGGACCCCATTGAGCGGCTCACAGGTACGACCGGCAAGGGCTGGTTTAGCCGCATCAGGGGGTTGAACACTCCGATGGGGGTTAGCAAAGGGTATGCAGCTCTCGACCTGGGTGGCAAACTTGCCCTCAAGCTCCGAACTGAAGAAATGGCGCGCATTCGTGAAGAGGCACTCCTGAATCCTGAAATGAGTCAGGTCCTGGCGGATGTTGCCCGTAAGGCCGAGGGCCCGAAGCTGCCCAAAGGAACCCTTCTGGACTTGAAGCGGCTGGGCTTCGACGCTGGAATTGTGGTCGGATCGCAAACCCTCTCCAAAGAAGCCGATAGGGATACGCAGCGCCGCGAAGGCAAGGTGCTGCCTCCGACACCGGCTGATGAGGGTCTGGACAAATGGCGTGGTAAGCGCTGGTATGAGAAGTAGGATAATCGAGGCACATTACTCCCGAGTAATCCACCCCAATAACGAAAGTACCCTGTGAAGATCCTCCTTATCGACGCCACCAGCTCTTTCCTGGACTTCGCTCTTCGTTGCGAAGTCGCTGGCCACCAAGTTCGCGTGTTCATGGGACCCTGCAAAGACGGCACCCGCTCTCAAGTCGGGGACGGCCTGCTGGAGAAGGTGCCCGATTGGAAGCCTCACATGCGTTGGGCCGACTTCATCATGGTCAGCGACAATGCGAAGTACATTCAGCAGCTGGAAGCCTACCGCCTTCAGGGCTTTCCGATCTTTGGTCCGAACATGGAGACGACTGCGTGGGAACTGGACCGAGCTTGTGGGCAAGCAATCCTAGCAAACGCCGGCATTGCGACCATCCCCAGTCACGAGTTCACATCCTACGATGATGCGATGCGGATGGTCCGCTCCAGCATGAAGCGGTTCGTCAGCAAGCCCAGCGGCGATGCCGACAAGGCCCTCAGCTATGTCTCCAAAGGACCTGCCGACATGGCATACATGTTGGACTACTGGAAGCATTCCGACCGCAAGCGCGCACCCTTCATCCTGCAGGAATTCATCCCCGGCATCGAGATGGCAGTCGGTGGCTGGTTCGGCCGCGGCGGCTTCTCTCAGTTCTTCCTCGAAAATTTCGAGTTCAAGAAGCTGATGAACAGCGATGTGGGAGTGAACACAGGGGAGATGGGCACCTGCATGCGCTACGTTACGCTTGAGCAGTCGAAGCTCGCGGAACAGATGCTCATCCCCCTGGAAGGCGAACTCTACCGCCAAGGCTTCACTGGCTACATCGACGTGGCTGTGATTATCGACAAGCAGGGCAATCCGTGGCCTCTCGAATTCACAACCCGTCCTGGTTGGCCCCTCTTCCAGATCCAGCAGGCTCTCCATCCCGAACCCGTCGAATGGATGTGCGAGCTGCTCCAGGGCCGGGACTGCTTCGACCCCCACCTTCAGACTGCCGTCGGAGTTGTCGTTGCAATCCCTGATTTTCCCTACACTCGACTGACGAAGAAGGAAGTGACGGGCTTTCCAGTTTGGGGCATGGACGAGAGCAATCGAGCGAACATCCACCCCGCTGAAATGAAGCTCGGGGAGGCCCCCAGTGAGCACAATGGTAAGCTCCGCATGGAGAAGATGCTGGTCTCCGCTGGAGACTACGTCTACGTTGCCAGCGGTCGCCACGAACTCATCAGCAAGGCTGCTGAGCGTGCCTACAAGATCGTGAAGACGCTGGAACTCCCCAACAGTCCCATGTACCGGACTGACATTGGCCACCGCTTGGAGAAGCAGCTGCCCCTTCTGCATTCCATGGGCTATGCGACAGCCTGGGAATACTGAAAATGGCCATCTCTCCTGTCACGCGGGCAAGTCTCAGCCCTGTTCCTCCGATGGGGAAGGAACTCGGACTGGTTGAGAAGTGGCTCACTCAGCTCACCAGCCGGGTCTACGGTCAGCGTGTTGATACCCAGGTGTCGGCGGTAGCCACTGCTACACTTACCAATGTCCTCATCCTGCCCCCTTCCCGCGGCCTCTGGCTCTGTGCGGTCAGCATCGGACCTGTCTCTGACGCGGTAAACTACCAGGCCTTTGCCCTTGTGGCAATGGACGGCACCAGTGCTCGCATCGTTGTGAACTGGAACGCACCCTCGCAGTCCATCGCCCTTTCGGGAAACACGCTACAATCGACACAAAGCTCGGGTTCTGTGCAGACCCTAATCGGCACTGCCATCCAGCTCACCAACTTCTGAAAGGGGCAGCCCCATGGGCCAGGCCGACTTCTACGCCGATGGGCAGTGGAACTTCTACTGCGACCTGTGCGGAGCGAAGCGAAAATCTTCCGATGCGATGAAAACCTGGGACAACTTCCGGGTCTGCAAGCATCACAAGGAAGTTCGCAACCCACAGGACTTCCTCCGTGGGGTCCGAGAGCTTACGGGCGTACCCTGGGCGCGTACCTTTGCTGATGGTGGGGATGCGAATCCACACTGCACCGTACAGGGCCGCAACGGTGTGTCCGATTTGGCCGTGGCAGACTGCGCTGTCTCCGACCTTGTCATTCCTTTCTGAACCAAGCTGAAAGCCCCCAATGGCCACAAAGAAATTCGTCCCTCAGGTCACTGTAATCGACAGCGGCTGGCTGAATGACACTGACACTTCCACCTACGACAATTTGGGCACGGCTGGAGGTACTGCAAATGCGCTTGTGATTGCTGCTGCGGCCCTTCCGGCAAGCCTCTCCGCGCTGGTGGCAGGTCAAAACTGGTATCTCCAGCCTTCCATTGCAAACCTGGGGGCAGCAACCCTAGCCTTGGGCGCACTGGGCACCTTTCCCATTACGAAGTATGGTGCGACTGCCCTTGTTGCGGGTGACCTCTTTCCGGGGGTTGAGGCTGCATTGTTCTTCGACGGGACACAGTTTCAGCTCCTGAATCCACGGAATGCCGACCTGAGCACGGTCGCGGGAGTTTTGGCCATTGCCAGTGGAGGTACGGGAGGGACAACGGCTCCTGCTGCTCGCACCAACCTGGGCTCTGGCACAACGGGCGATGCACTCTTCGTCGCTTCCAGTGTGCAAACCGTGCGCGATGTGCTGGCGCTGAACCAGTTCGGTTGGCGCAATCGGGTTCGCAATGGGCGGATGCTGATCAATCAGCGGGCGCTGGCGAGCACGACGATAAACGGAGGCTATGCCGTCGATGGATGGATACTGCAGAACAACGGCACAAATCGGGTGACTGGCTCGCAGCTTGCAGTGTCAGGGATTTTGCCGGCGGAAAATGTGCTCCGTATCCAAGTGACAGGGACGGCGGGGGCACCTGCTGCTGGCGACCTGTACGGGGGTTATCAGCCCGTCGAAGGCTACAGCGTAGCCGACCTTGGTTGGGGTACTGCTGGCGCAGTGGGTGTCGTTGTCAGCTTCCGCGTTCGTTCAAGTGTTGCTGGCACCTATGCACTGAGCTTGCGCAATGGTGCTGGAAGTCGATCCTATATCGCGCAATTCAATATCAACAGCGCGAATACGTTTGAAGACAAGGTAATTTATGTGCCCGGAGATACGACGGGTACTTGGCTGACCAATAATGGCATTGGGCTTTATGTAGAGGTTACTGTTGCTTGCGGTTCTACATACGCCACTACCTCGGGTTTCTGGCAGGCGGGCAACTTTGCTGGCCTCACTGGGCAAACTCAGCTCACCGCAACCGCCAACGCCACCTTCGACTTCACGCTCATGCAGCTTGAACCGGCGCGTGTGGCAACCCAGCCGGCGACACCATTCGAGTGGATTCCGTTTGATGAGGAATTGCGCCGGGCATGGCGGTATCTGTACAGCAGCTACACTTATGGCTTCGCGGCTGGGGCGGCGGGTCAAACCATAGGGTCTTTGAATGGGATCGCCGGAGACGCTAACAACCTATTTAATCACTCACGGTTCCCCGTGCAGATGCGCGCCATCCCCACAGGCACGGTCTACAACTCGAATACAGGTGGGGGAGCCGCCGTGCGGAACACGAGCTCGGGCGCAAACGTAGCGCTTAATGGTGGCACGAATTCGCTGTGGGGCTTTTACTCACTCACCAGTGCCGGCGCTTTCACGGCTGGCGCGGTCTACGACTACCACACCGTGCAATCGGCGGAACTATGAGCAGAATTCGCCCGACCACGCCCCCGCCTTCCCCTCCCGGAGCCTGCCTATGACCCTTCTTTCTGCGGTTCTGCACATCTTCAGCATCGGTGGCCTGGCTATTGGGGTAGAATATGTAATCCGCCGTTACATCCGAACCCACCATCGACAAAAATGAAACCTGAAGATATCGACTACAGTCTCTTCACCAGTGTCGGTCTGATGGGTGCGCTCATCGGACTTGGCCAGCTCCTCAACTCCAACGAACCTCTGACCTGGCGGATCTCCCTTGGACGGGCCATCTGCTCTGCTGGCATCGCGGCTTCTGCTCCAGTAGCCCTACTGTGGTTTCCGGCAATGCCCTCCATTGCCCAGTTTGCCCTCGCTGCTCTCGCTTCCAGTCTGGGCACCAGCGGCCTCATGCTCCTCCTGCAGCGTTTCACTGGAGGGATTGGAAGCCCTGGAAAGGAAAACAAGTGACTTTCGATGACGCATTCGCCCTTCTCGTGGACCCTCAGCACGAGGGCGGCTACGTGAATAATCCAGCTGATCCCGGAGGCGAGACGAAGTACGGCATTAGCAAGCGCAGCTACCCTGCCGAGGATATTGCGAACCTCACGCTGGACCGCGCCAAGCTCCTCTACCAGCGGGACTTTTGGGGTCCAGCAGGTTGTGACGGGCTGCCGGATTCGCTGAAGTTCGAGATGTTCGACCTCGCAGTGAATACCAGCTCCCCCGGGAATCCAAAGACTGCCATTCGGATCCTCCAGCAAGCTGTGGGGAGCTTCGTGGATGGACTGTTGGGACCGAAAACCCTGCAAGCCGTGCAGTCGATGGACCAGAGCCGAGCCTTGCGCCGCCTCCAGGCCCTTCGCCTCCAGTACTACACGGGTCTGGCTTCCTTCTCGACTTTCGGGAAGGGCTGGACCAACCGCGTAGCGACCAATATGCTCAGGAGTTAACCCCATGATGATCCTTTTTTGCATGTACTGCTTCTGGTGGAGGGCTTGGTAATGGACTGGAAGGATCTTGCGGGCACGGTCGGGAAGGTCGCGCCACTTCTCGGGACACTGCTGACGGGACCTGTCGGCAGTGCTATTGCCGTGGGCGGGATGATTGCTTCGGCGTTGGGCACTGGGAACAGCCCTGACGAAGTTGCAACCGCGCTGACCAACCCCGACAGCCTTGTGAAGTTGAAGCAGATCGAGGCTGATCGGCAGGTGAAGCTGCAGGAACTCGCCACGGACCAGGCCAAGACGGAATTGGTGTCCGCGGCCCAGGTCGTCCTGTCGGTCAATCAGACTATGCAAGCGGAAACTGTCGCCAACCATTGGCCAACGTACAGCTGGCGACCGTTCATCGGCTTTATTACCGGCGGCATGGTGCTCGGGGTTTACTTCGTGCTACCGATGCTGAAGCTCCCCGTGCCAGTTGTGCCGTCGGAAGTCTGGTTGATGCTCGGCGGGATTCTCGGCATCGCATCCTTTTTCCGTGGGAAGATGCAGGCCTCGGCAGAGGTGCCCTCGGATAACCGGGGGTAGACTGAAGGGGATAATCGAGGCGGATTACAGCCGAGTAATCCGCCTCAATAACTCACTTGCGGACCTTTTGCAGGTCAGTCCAATCCCCTTCCGGCCGGGTTCTAGGGAAGGTCAGAACCCAATCCTCCCCCAGTGGCTTTCCCTCTTGTGGCCTGCGAAGGTAGCATCCTCCGGGTCTATGAGGACAGCTTTCCCCCAAGTCCTCACTGCTGTCCCCGTTCTCGCAGACCTCGTGGAGCTTCACACATTCCAGAGGGGTGCTGCAGGGCGCGTGGCCCCATACCTTGCCCCTGTCAGACACAATCACCCCAACTAACCTGACTGGTCTTGATGCCAACGGGGATGGTTAGCGGGTCAGCATACGGTAAGACAACTTCCGCTGCCTGCTTGATGGTCTCCCCGGCTTCCTCCCTTCGGCTGATGGGATACTGCCCCGCCAAGCTATCGTGGACCTGCAAGAGCACCTCGATCCACTGGTGCTCAGAGTCAATCCTCTTATACCCGCGGTTGATGAGGCAGCCGACACTGCTCTGCGGAATCCAAGCAATCACTTCGTTGAACAGGTTTCCTTCCGGCTTCTCGAAGATGTGCAGCTTGTACCCAAAGACGTTCTGCACCCAGCGCCTACCGACCACTTGCTTCTTCACATCCTCCTGCCACTTGCGAATCTCCGGGCAGAGCTTGAAGTACCACTGCTGGATGCTCTTGACCTTATCCACGTCCAGGCCAATCCGCGGAGCAATGCCTTGCGGTGTGCCCAGGTAGTTCGTCCCGTGACAAAGGCTCTTGAACATCGCATATTCCCTCGGATGGCTCCCCTTCGTCATGCTTCCATCCTGATAGTACTCCCGCATCACTTCCACATAGGGCTTCTTCCCTGCTGCAAAGTTCTGCTTCATCCACCGACAGTCCGCCTCCCACGTGACGATCCGAAGGTCTGCTGAATCCAGGTCGATATCGAAAAACTCGAACCCAGGGTCCGGTAGAAATAGCTGTCGGACATTTGGAAGACTAAGGCCATCGTCTTCCGTCTCTCCCCCTGACGGAATATTCTGCATATTAAGTCCGCTTCCGAATGCGTTCTGTCGGGAGGCGAATCGGTAAGTTTCAGTCCCGCATATATTAAAGCTCGTTCTAAGTCTGCCATCGATATCAAGTCGTGCTTCAACGAAGGTGCTGCGAAAGACACCCAAAGATCGTAGCTCAGCAATGCAGCGTGTGATTGGCTTAAGGATGGGCTCTCGTTCTGCAATGCGATGAAGAGCCTCATCGTTCGTGGTCGGCCTCTTTGTTGCCCTGTCGAGGACTGGCCGGACACCGAACTCTGTGTAGAAGAGTTCCTGGAGTTGCTTCGGCGACTTGATGTTGACATAACGACCGAGTATGGCATTCAGCCATTCTTCCCGCTTCTCGATTTCCGTCGTCAGCAGGCGATTGAAGTCCTCCCGCTTTTCTGGGCTGGTGCGAATCCCCTTGTCCATAGTCCGCAGGACTGTTGGGGCGAGAGACTGCTGGAAGGCGTTGACCGGCTCGAGGTTCAGCGCCGGAATGATCTTCCGCAAGACTCGGCTGATGGCCAAGGTTCGCACCGCATCTGTGCAGTTGTACCGCCAGAATTGCTCTTCCCCCTCCTCCTCTTTCCAGTCAGACCTGTCATCCTTCCAGTACAGATGGTCATCGCAGTACATGCTGCTCAAAAACGCGAGGCTCTTCTCCATGTTGCTGAAGCAAGAGTGCTGCTGGATCATCGTATCGAGGACCTCTGGGCATGTAAAATGCCAATGGCGGAGGATGTACTGCGCATCGTAGTTCCAATTCTGTCCCACGATTTCAGCCGTTTGGCAAAGCTGATAGATGAGAAAGACCAGGTAGGCCTCTTGTGCCTCGGTCCAGTAGCCGTCAGCCTTATCCACACACATCAGGGGGATGCAAATGGCCTCCTTTTCCGACCGGGCGAAGGCAATGCAGGCAATATGCCCTGCCCGCGTCTCAATATCCCCGCCGATCTGCATCCGCTGCCCCGTTTCGTGGAAGCATACAGTGCTGTCGTGGATGAGCTTGGCCAGGTATTCGATGGCGGTGGGGTAATCGGGGCGGATTACAAAGGAGTAATCCACACGTTTAATTTCCCTCCACTGACTCTCCCTCACCACTCTCTTCAGATCATGGATCACGATCGGCCGCATGCCCCACTGCACGATCACGGCCAGCGGCGGCAGTGTGGGGATGACCTTTTGCCCTGGCACCAGCGTACTTTCCATCAAGCTGCTGCGCCAGTTCCTCACGCTCCACTCTCCTGTCAGAGCCCAGAGTGCCAAGTTCCCCACCGGAACGACGACTGTTGGACGCTCCTCTTCAATCGCCGCCTTCAGCTCCTCCACCATCTCCACCACACAGGGCAGGACGTGCTTCCCCCGATAGAGCACATGCTCCCCTGTCACATCCTTCTTCTTCAGTGCGACGAGCTCTTCCACACTGCCCCAGCCCTCTTCCATCACCACATAGCGCATCAGCACCTCTTCTCGAAAGGTGCCAGCTTCCTGAAGCATCTTGCTCAGTTCATACCCACCCCCACCAATAAAAGGTTCACCCTTTTGAAAATCTGCATCATTGGGCACATCCCCAACGATCATCACCCTGGCCCCTTTTGGGCCGATCATGTGCAGCTTTTGCCTCACCGTGCACCCCCGGCAGCCCGCTCGGCTTGCTTCTGTATGGCCCACTCCTGCTTCCCCTTCTGGATCAGCTCGGACAGTTCCCCTCCCATGCCCAACTGCGTCTCCAGCTTCGTGTCCCTCGGCTTATCGAGCTCTCGCAGCCTCGTGAGGCACATTCCATAGTGTTCGGGTTTTAGCTCCAGCGCTGTCGCCTTCACCTTTAGTTCGTGTGCTGCCTCCAGAATTGTCCCACTCCCGGCGAAGCAGTCCAGCACACTATCCCCTGGCCGACAACTCCTCTTCAGCAGGTCCACAAACAGCTCCACCGGCTTCTGCGCCCCAATGAGGAAGCCGCGATCTCCCTGGCTCGTAATCACATCAGGGTAGATTGCCGTAACCTGCTTGTGCCCCTTGATCGCGTACAGGATCAGCTCATAGGTTCTCCTGGGCCCTTCCGTCGGCAGCGGCACCCGCCCTGAATTCGCTCCCTTGTGGTGAATCAGCGGTGTGCGGAAGACATACCAGCCCACACTTTCCATCATCCGCTTCAGCTGGTGGAAGTTGTCCAAGTCGCAAAAGACATACGCGTGCGCTTGCTGCTTCGTCACTTTCCAGGTTAGGGGAACCCACTCTGCCATCAGCTGATCGAAGTGCTCCTTGTCGTCCTTATAGCGGTGGTCATTGTTCAGCATCCGGCCACCGGAATCACCGAAAGCATCAGCATCCATGCCATACGGAGGATCGGTCAGGATCACATCGAAGGTCTCCTCCGTCCCCTGCATCCACTTCCGGCAATCGATGTTGTGCACCTGATGCACGCTCTTGGTGAAGGTCTGGCCGACAGTCTGTGCCAACTCCACATTCTTGCGAACCTCCTCCTGCCTTCTGAGGATCTTAAACGCCTCATCAGTCGACTTGGCCTTCGCCACCTCAGGATTCGTGAGGTGCTTTGCAACGATCAGTTCCCTTCGAACCGTTTCCTGGAAGGACCCATCGCTGCGCCCCTTTACCTCGATGGCAGTGTCTGCAACTGTATGCGTCTTGCCGTTCAGCTGCGCCTGCTTCGTTCGCAGTGCATGCAGTCGGGCCATTGCTGCCGCACTCTCCTGCCAAGTGAGGTCCTTCCGCCTGAGGTTCTCATCCAGCTCGGCCTCCTCAGCCTCGAGTTCGGACAGTTCTCCAAGTTCCACATAAGGAACTCTACCTTCAGGGTAGGCTTGTCCATTGTAAGTGACGCCTTCACCGAGCAGCCACAATTCTTGCATGGCCTTCAGCCGACGCTCACCGGCTACCAGGACCAAACGCCCTTGCTCTCTGCGAAGCACGGGTGCATGCATCAGTCCCTTGCGGATGCTGTCGGCCAGTTCCCCGAGGGCTTCGGCGTCGAATTCGCGGCGCTGCCTGTTGGGCTTGATTGTAATTTCACTGAGAAGTGCAGAGGACATGGTTTTTCGTTGGATTGGGGGTTGAGGGAAAGGGAGAGTGGGGCGGGAAGGCCCCGGCGTGCCCGCGTGGGCGGTTTTTGGGTGGAGGACATACTCCACCCTCAATTGGAGCGAACGGCGATCCTAGCGCCCCTATTACCCGCACGGATAATCCGCCGATTGAACCAGCGGCGAAGAAAGTAGGAGCGGAGGAGGCTCACCAGGGTGAACCAGAAGGTAATCCACAGATTCGAGCTGAAACTGGGATGGAGGCCATACTGGGGGAAGATGAGGAGTTGGGCCAGAAGGCTGACCGCGGCCCCCACCAGGATGTTCAGGAGGGCCTCAAGGAGGCTGGAGAGGGGAGATTGCATCAGAGGACTCCGGGCAAGTGCCGTTCGGACGGGGGCTGAAGGCTGAAGGAGGAGAGGGTACGCTGAACGGCAAGGCAGTTGGCTCGGAAGTGGTCCCCAGGGAGAGCATGGGTTCCGAACTGGCTTACCGTTGCTCCGCAACGTACCCCCTCCAGAAAAAAGAGGGTCGGTAGACTTTCGCCCGCCGACCCCCAATCTTACTTCCTTTCGGAAGAAGATGTTCCCAGCAGGTTACAGTGCGCCGACCTGTTTGATCTCGCTGTAGGTGTCCTCGCCGTCCACGCGATGGCTGACCTTAACCTTTGCGGCCTGGCCCACCAGCATGGTGAAGGAGAAGGGCTGGCCGGGGACGTTCAGGCCGGTGGCTTCGCGCAGGCGGCCCAATTGGACGTTCATGCCCTTGGACATGTCCAGGCCGCCAGCGGAAGTGAGGTCGAGCATGATGCCCTGGCGGCAGGAGATTTCCTTGCGGTTGAGTTCCTGGCGGACGGCTTCATCTTCGATGGTCCAGGTGACGTCGAGGGTCACGCCGGACTTGGTGCCGTCTTTGCTGGACCACTGGCGAGCTGCGACAGACTTGACGATACCGGTGTACTCGCCGACGGGGACTGGGGTGATTTTGGTGTCGTTGGAACCGGCGACAGCGGAGTCGAGGAAGGATTGTGCGTCGAAGGACATTTCAGTTTTCCTAAAAGTAAGGTTGAGGGTCAAAGGTCAAAGGTCTGGCGAAGGATTCGTCGGACTTTCGGGAGGGCAGGAGCCTTCCAGTTTGCACTCGTGGGAGTGGAATGCAGACTGCAAAACTCTATTGGCCCACACTTGGGTGCGCTGATCGTTCAGAAGGAGGTGGAGGTCGCTTTTGCTGAGGGTGACAGAGAGGATTCGCAGGCCGTGGAGCTTTTTTCCTGGCAGAATTTCGCGGGTTTCGAGGCTGCCATCGCGGCGGAGGATTTGGATTTGCATGTGGGGGCCTGTGGGGGATTATTCCCTCGGATTACTCCATTGTAATCCACACGGATAACCTCGCGCGACAGTAATACAGTGTATACATGCAAGACTGCGGGGGAGCGGTGGGCGGGAGGCTGACGGAGGGGGGGCCAGGGTAAACCCGAGGGGAGGGGAGTGTGCACCTTTTTGGTGCGGCCTATTCTCCTCCGTCGCCCCCTCCAACCACCCGTATTAGGACACACGTTCCGAGGTTGGTGAAGTGTGTGGCTGAGGTGTGTGGTGTACATTGCAGGAAGGGGGAGGGCTGAAGGAAGGGCTGAGCGAGCAGACTGGTGGGTGAGCTCGCTTGCCGTTCCTTCGGAACGTACACTGTATACTGTATACTACAGTACAGTAGAGGGGTCGGACGGGTCGGCGTCCTCGGTGTCCATCGGCAGCGGCATGGCCGGCTCCTGATCCCCATCGCCGTACAGCTGGGCGGGTGGGTTTTGCCGCAGGTCCACCACCAGATCTTCGTCGCTGTTCGCGTAGGCCCGGGCTGCGGCAGGGTCGGAAGTGTAGTGCAGCATGGCCCCCTCCAGGTTGATGATGAGGAAAGCGGGGGGCTGAGGGACGGGAGAGGTCGGCAGGGTCACGGAGGAAGGTTCCTGTGTCTCCTGTGCGTCCACGGATGCGCGTTTGATGCTCACTGTACTGTCCTTTCTATTACTGTAGAGGGGGCTGGCCTCGATTATTGCCCCGGATTACAACGGTGTAATCCGCCTTGGTTTCGTTCGGAGGCTGTACTGGAGTTATTGCCTCGGATTACTCCCGTGTAATCCACCTCAATAACTCCGCTACAGTCTTCTGTGCACCGGAAGTGGTGCCTTCCCCCTGCGTCAGACCCTCGTCACCGTACAGCAGGGCACGGCCCACAGCTCCCCTTGCACAATGTACTGCCTCCAGCCCAGCTTCAGCTCAAAAGGGAGGGGTCCCAGGCCTAGCCGTGCCCACCAAAGGCCCTCAGCATTCCTAAAGTAGCCCCTCCGCAGCGACCAGGGCACCGATAGGCGCTTGCGGAAGCTGAACCCCAGCCCGTGCAGCTGATTCCGCCACCCGAGCCAGTAGAGTGCGCAAGCATACCATCCGAAAAGGGCATATGTCCTCCAGACAGTAGGCTCATACGTCCCTCCGGGCAGCCGTTCATCCGGTGTTTCCAGCCACCAGAGGCCTGCCGGGAGCCTTCCGCGCCGAACGTCCGCGTGCTGCCCCTGCGAATCCGGGCCTTCGGCCCCTCGCTGGGCGAACAAAAGGGACAGGAGGACGAGGGCTGGCACCAGAAGCAGTGCTAGGAGGCTCCACCAGCCCCCTCCAAGGGCCGCAAGGCCTAAGGTCCAGACCAGTGGCGTGGTTGACAAGGCCAGAAGGGGTGGCCAAGTGTGGTTCCAAAGGAGTTTCAGGGTCTGCATAGGACTATGTACTGTATATTGGTATTACTGTATAAGGGGGTGGATGGGGTTATCGGGGCACATTACTCCGATGTAATCCGCCTCAATTATCTTCCCCCTCCCGTGACTGAGCCGAGGTTCCCTCCGTCTCCGATGCAGGCAGGATGCCGTGCTCTGCGTCGAGGGCGCGGGCAATTTCGCGCAGTCCAGCAATCATGATTCCCGGATTGAGGCCCCATACTTTTCGGAGCAACTGCTCGTCAAGCCGAGCATCCGTCAGCGCCTACCGTGGCGCTCGCAGGGCGAGGACGGCTGCACGAGCAAAGCGTAATTGGTCTTCGTCAGCAGGCACGTCCCATTCCTTGCCGAGTCCGCAGGCGTACCAAACTCTCTGGAGCTGCTCGGCGGTTATCTCGGCCTGCGCCTCGGTGCTGTCGGCCCGTGCGGCCACCCACGCATGAAACTCATCCTCCCGGCGGTCGGGATGGGCCAGCATCTCAGCATCGGTCAGCCTGTCGCCGAAGCCTCGTGCGCGCTGCCGGGCCAGCCAATAGGCGTCGAATCGTTCGCGCTCAGTCATACTCGCCCCCATCGTTGCGGTCGGGTTTGCGGTCGATCGATTCGACTGCGGCTATGGCGAGCGCGGCGATCTTGATGAGGCACTCTCGAAACTGTGTTGGTTGCTTGCGGGATTTTTGGAGCTGATACTCGATGTACTCTCGCCATTCCCAAGGACAGTGCTCGTCGTCATGCGCTGGGCCGCCCCATTGTTCATCCTGGCGAGTGCGCTCGGCTAGCACGTCAGTAATGATGGTGCTGTCGGCCCGTGTGGCTTGCTCCGCCTTCACCGCGTCGAGGCAATCACTCCAACCGTCTGCATAACCCTGCCGCTGTGTGCAGTGAGCTGGCGCTTCTGTCCAGTGAATCGGCTTAACCATGCTTGTCTCCTTCGGTGCTGTAGGCCTTGCTGGTGAGGGCGGCGCGATACGCTTTGATGACTGTCGGGAGAGTTGGCATGTACTCGACTTCCTCAGGTCCGTCACCGAAGCGAATCCATACACGCTGATGCAGCCCTTCGGGAGAACCGCCGCCGCTGTAGCGGCTCACGGTAGGCCATGGAACGCTCGGCTCTGCCTGATCCTGGACGCGGTCCTGGGGCATTAAGTCACCTAGCGGTTTGATGATCTTGCGCGGTCGGTTCACGCGCTCCCAGTGCGCGAGGTCTTCCGGGCTGGCGTGCTCAACGAATCCGATATTCCCAGTTTCCGGGTGCTGCCACATCCACGCTACCGGCTCTGCCCCTTGCGCTGTGCCCCATGGCTGCTTTGTCACGGGGTGCCTTTGCACTGGAGCCGATGCCGGATTGGCGGGCTGGGGTGGAGTCGCATATCTCAGCGCCTTGGCATTCCACTGGGCGGCGTCGTAGAACTCCTGATTGCGATCTACATGGCAATCAGACTTGACGATCAGAGCACCGATGACTCGCGCGCCTTCACGTAAGAAAGCAGCAAATTCGCTCGGCACCCCTTGCGCTTCAGCTGCGGTGGGCGTCGGCGCACTTTGCCCAGCGAAGTAGAACGCAACCTCCCGGCCGGCTTCCTGCATAGCCTCAATGATGGCAGCATAAAGTCCTCCGTTTGGGGACTCAGCAGCGCGGGTAATCTTCTCGGCGCGCTCAGCCATCCACTGCGGCAGCTTGTCGTTCGTGTTGTTCATACCCCACCCCCTTCTTCCTTCTCCAGCACCCCACCACGACTTTTCCACTTGCTGATGATCGTCCCGAAGGTTGGCTCCAGATTCTGTGCAATCGGCAGATTGCGGCTCTTCACGTCTGCAAGTGCGCTGCCCGTATCCCAGGTGAACTTCGTTCCCTCCCGAACAGACAGGATCACATCGCTGAACATCGGCACCAGCTTCGGCGCTAGAGCTTTTCCCAAACTGGAAAGTGTAATCTTAACTCCTCCGAGAACTGCATCAGTCTCTCGTTCGACGTGAGCCAGCAGGACAAAGTGACAACGGAGTTGGGACGTAACCATGTGCAGAAGCGTCTCCACTTGCTGCTGAGCGATCCCCCAGTCTGATTGGTTTCGGACTGGCTTCCCTCCGACGACCAGAGCCATAGCTGCTCGTGAGAGTCCAGCCATTCCGTCAACGACAAGAGCACGGCCTGCCCCCCAGGTGTCCGCGCATCCAAATGAACGCCCAGTTCGATCATCGACGAAGTCATTGAGGCTCCCCAGGACAAGCTCGAAGGTATTGTATTTGGACCGGTTGGCGTCTGACATTTTTGCCAGGCTGTCCAGCGCCATCGTATTCACCTTCTTCGCGTTGGCCAGGAGGTCAGTGAAGCTCGCTTTCGGGGCTGCGATCTCGTGCCAGTGCAGGTTCGGGGGAATCTCTTTGCCCCTGTCGGTGAAATATCCCAAGAGAGCTTCGAGGCCTGGTTCGAGACCTAGATAGAAAACCTCGACGCCAGCATCCACTAGCGTGCCCACGGCGTGAGTTTTACCCGTGCCTGCTGGTCCCATCAGCAGAATGTTCGCACCCTTTAGGGCGGAGCGAGGGGTCGCAGCGGATGCAGGGATGGGAGTTTGAAGAACTGTGGTCACTTGGTTTCCTTTTCAGGGTTGGTTGAGGGGGTGGATACAGCTTCCGCGAGGGCAGCTTCCCGTATCCGTTGGTTATTGTACATCCACGAATGGATCTGATCGGGACTTGCTTCTCGAAGCCACATTCTGAAGTAGTATTCCTGTCGGGCGCGGGAGGCTGCCTCTTCCCTCTCGTCCTTCAGGGTCTGATAGAGGGTGATGAGCCAGTTCAGGAGCGTCCCGAAAGCCCAAAGGGCAAGGCCAGTGAGGAAAATCCAGATTACCATGAGGGGCTCTTCAAAGTTTTGGCTGAATATCGGGGATGATCGCTGCGGGTTTGAAGATCACACGGTAGTGGTAGGTGTTTGCTGGGGCGGGTTCCAGCTGTTCGACGAAGTAGGTTACGTTATCCGACAGACCGAGCATGTGCTTTTTGAAGGTTCCAGGACCAACTTTGCAGGTCACAGAAACGCCCTTGCTGCTGGACGTGCTGCCAATCGAGCAAAGGCCTTCGATGCTCAGCATGTAATCGTTGGTCACACCGTTGTAAAAGACCACTCGGCGATTGATCTCGAAGTTGTCGGCAGCCTGTGAGAGGTTATGTGAGGCTATGTCGGCATCGGTTTTGCAGGCTGAAAGGGCCGTGAAGAGGGCCAGAGCAGGGAGGAGTTTGTAGGCGAAGTTCATTTTAACATCCTGAAAGTAAAGGCTAGGTGTCCCCGAAGGCCTCAGCCAGCAGAAGATACCACCAGCAAAGGTGGCAGGCTTCCGGGCTGGGCCTCTGGGAATAGTAGATGGCCCACTGCATACGGGTCATCGGGGCAGGTCGTCGCATCAGATGGCCTCCATCAGGTCTGCTGTTCGACGTTCATGCCAGTCTGCGTGGAGCTCCAATTCTCGTCGGAGAACAGCAATCGGCAGAGCTTCCACGAATTCCTGGTCCCAGCTGAGCCAGACACTTCCTCCCGGTCCCAAGGGGCTGGTGAAGGAGTGCTTCCGACAGTTTCGGACCAGGGGGAAGGATGGCCGACCCTCGATTGCGCACACTGCCCAGAGGGTTGAGCAGTGAGGGCAGAAGAAGGCGTGGCCATCAGGAGGCGCAGCGTCTTTCGACTGGGTTGAATACGTGCGGGAAGCAGTGCCAAGGTATGCTCCTTCGATGAGGAAATGCTGGGTCCAGCTCATTTGGGGATGCGAGAGCGGATTGTGTCCATAGCCAAACTGTTTTCCAGGATCAACCGACTGAGCAGGGAAAGGGTTTGACTTATACTGGGATATTCAGCAACGACAGCCAGGGTGGGGTCACGCAAAACTAGGTGGAGGTTCGCCTTTGCCCGTTCCAGGAGTCCTCGTTGTTGCCAAAGCCGCTGAGCTTCCTTTTGACGAGGGGAGCTTTCCCTCCACCCTCGTTTCAAGGGATAGTGGAATTGTTCCTGGAAGAGGAAAAGGTGATACCAGCCTTCTGCCTCCTGACCTTCGTTGAAGGCAGCTTCGGCCCTGCCATAATCAGTGAGAGGGTAGCGCATCTGCTTCCCCTCAGAGCCCGAGTTCGGCCAGTGCGTCGTCCGACATACCAGAGGTTGCAGACTGGGCTTCGGAAAGCCCTTCGGCAGGCGGCAGGCTCGGATGCCGCACATGCCCCCAGGACTCCTCAAACTCCCTGACCGAGAGTTCCCGGCGGGCCAGCGGGTCCCAGACCTTCTTCTCGAAGTAGACTGGGAGCCAATTCTCAGGTGTGTCCGACTTGCAGACCTTCACGAAGCTGCATCCACCGTAGTCGGTGCAGGCACCATCCAGGTTGTAGTCCCAGTAGCCCTCTTCCCAAGCCTGGATCATCCGGCGGACGTCGCGGTGGACCTGAGCGTACCAGAGGTCAATTTCGTGGTCAGCACGGTAGGTTGGAACCTCGATGGTATCGTACTTTGTCTTCAGGATCGAAACCCCGCGGACGATCGTGCCAGCAACCTTCACCCCCTGTTGTCGCGCTGCCCACGCATAGCCCGTGAACTGGGAACGCATTTCCCACTGCCGGCCCCATGAGGCCCCAAGGCTGCTGGTCGTCTTCTCATCATAGGTGTAGATGCCATTGGCCCTGTGCGCGATCATGTCCGACCGCCCTGTGTACAGGATGGGATCACCCGTCACTGGGTGAAGAATGTCGAGGGGTTCAGCAAAAGAGAACTCGATTCCCCGTCTGCCGTCGGCAAATGCGATGGGATCGGCCCCGTCGCCTCCCAGCGGATAACGTTCAAAATAAAATTCAAGTGCTCCGCACATTCGTTCCAGCGATTTTGCGGAATCCGCTGGGCACTCAAAATCGCCATAATGTCGAATGAGTTCTGCAAGTCCTGCGCCTTCTGCATCAGCAGGTGAAGCTCCCTGTAGGAAAAAAGCTCGTCGAGCTGCTTCAATTCCTGCTGCGAAAGCTCCGCCAGCCACGAGGTGCACGCTTTGTGCCTTGGGTTTCCAGTGCTGGACATATTGTAAAAATCCTTTCTGCAGGCAGCTGCGCATGGTTCCGATGATGGTACTGTCGACCGTGTGGGGAAACATCGGTCGGAGTTGAGGAACTGAGGAGGCTGGCATCTTATGGTTTCCTTATGACTTTATGGCTGAGGGGCAAAGCCCCGGGGTTAGAAGGTGAATTGAAGCCGGACAGGCTCGGGCCAAGGTTCGACTTCCGACTGCAAGAGGCGAATGTCGTAGCAGCAAAGGCCAGTGTGCTTGGCATAGCTCCCGCGGCGGGTGCCGTAGCTGGCACGCTCTTCGGTCAGCACATCATCGCGGTCCAGAAAGACGGTTCGGTCGGGCTGACCTTCATAGGGCCAAGGGTAGTCCCCAGGGACTTTCACCCGGACACCGCCTTCGATGGTGAATTTGCGGCCCATAGAACTAGAAAAACCCGTTCAGAAGGGCTTCGCTGTCGATCGGCTTGGCTTTTTCCTTCGCTGCAGCCGTGCGAGCACGGGAAGTGGAGGAGCGATCCGACGCCTCAACCCGTTCCTTGCGAATTGCGTTGATGGCTGCGCGGAGTTCTTCGGGGGTCAGGGTGCCTTCGCGGGCCTTGCGGCGCCACTCTTGGATCTGGGATTGGATGACTTCGGACACAGGGGTTCCTTTCAGGGAGGGGAAATGGTTATCGGGGTGGATTACTCCATTGTAATCCACCCCGATAACTCTAGGTGACAGTCTTACGTGAGAATGAGGCGCGTCGTGGGGCGGCTGGTCGCAACGTAGAGGCACTGTAGAGCTTCTCGCCGGCTTCGGTTCAGCAGAATATCTCCGGTGTCGACGTACACTGTCCCGTAGGTGCTCCCCTGGGCACGGTGGGCAGTGATCGCGTAGCCGTACTTCACTTCGTGGAACAGCTCCTTCAGAAGCCAAAACTTGCGCCACAGGCGACCATCCTTGCGGGCAGCATGGGCCAGCTCCTCGCAGTCCTTGTTGAAAAGCTCTGCGGAGTGGGGATGCAGGGTGCAAAGTCGAATGGTTCGGCCATCCTCCGTGGTGCACTTCAGCTCCGAAATCTTATACTTCGGCTCCACCGGATGCTGACTGTCCCGAACACTCTCCACCACAGCCTCTTCGTCCGTGGCCAGGATGAGTTCTTCGCCCCGCTTGCAGGGTGCGGTAGCAATAACCCGGTCCCCTGGGAGGTAGTAGCCGGGAATGGCAGCCTCGCCAAAGATACCCAAGCGGATCAGATCATTGTATTCCGCGACCTTGATGTTGCGCCAGCTGATAACCTTGGTCCCGTTGGTGTCGCTGAAGGCTCCGTCCACAGCGTCATCGTAGATTTTCATCTTGAACGCCTGCTTATTGATCTTCCACACACCTTCCTGACCATCGTTGTCCGCCTGGAGCTTCAGGTCAGTCTGGGGGAGGAAAACCTGTTCGCGGATGTGGGTGACGAGCTTCAGGATCTGGTTGTCGTGCCGTTCGACCTTCAGGAGCTGGGCGAGCGGGACGTTCTTTTCGGTCCAGATGGGACTGGAAACTTCACCGACCGGGGGGAGCTGCGCATTGTCCCCCATGAAGATGATCTTCAGGCGACCATCGTTCACGTGCTCTTTCAGCTCGCGGATCAGGTGCTTGTTGACCATCGAGGCCTCATCCAGCACGATCACATCGACGTCGGAGAGGTCAGTGTACTCTCCAGCCACGATCTGCTTGAGTTCGCCGCTGGTGTCGATGCGCAGTCCCAGCAGGGAGTAGATGGTTTTTGCATACCCGACCACACCTTTGAGGACTTTGGCAGCCTTGTTGGTGGGCGCGGTGAAGGCCAGGTTCGTCCGGCTCCCACGAAGGGCGGATTGGACGCTGCTCATGCAAAAGGTCTTGCCGGTGCCAGCACCTCCACTGAGGATGAAGAAGTTGTGCCCTGGATCGGGGTCGGCAATGAACTGCAAAATTTGGTCGATGGCCGCTTGCTGCTCCGGGTTGGGAACTTTGGGCCGCGGAGTGGCAGCAACCTTAGGGCTCTCGCTTGTGGCTGCTTGGCCAGTTTCCGTCGGGGGCGATGCCAGAGTTGAAGGCTGCTCGGTGACTGGAGTAGCGAGGTTCGGCTGATTGTCGGACATTGGAGTTACTTTCTGTCAGGCCAGTGGCCCGGTTGGGGATGAGTGCTCTTGGGAGGTTGGAAGGCTGCACTAGGTCCCACCAATCATTGTAGGCTTCGGCTGCGTTGAAGCCGAGACCTACGGGTTGCAGCACCTTGCGCCGACTTGCTATGATGACGGCGCAGTGGTAAATCCTCGAAATCCGGTCTTTCCAGATTCGAGGGCGAGGGGAGCGGTGACTACTGGGCTGGATGAGGGCCTTGGTTGCCATGCTGGGCTCGCTGTTCTTCTCGCCACTGGCGTTGGGCTTTACGGTACTGACGCCGGCCTCCAAGGGCTTTCAGCAACTTGCGCTGCTCATTGCGGCGAGGGTTGGAGAGCTGTGCATGCGGGGGGATTTCCACTGTATTTCCTTTCAGTTTAGCTGTGATGGGGAGCGCGTTTGTGCATGCGGGCATCCTGCTCCGTAAAGTGCCGCCGGAGCAGATCCTCGAAGAATTTCGCCTGGGCACCGAAGGGGATTTTCCCTTCCAGGTCCGAATAGAGTTCGAGTTCTAGCCTGGCGACGAGGTCTTCAGGCAAGGCGATGTTTTTGCTGATCGTGCGAACGACACGGGCAGGTCGGGACATTTTAGTCCTCCTTTCAGTTGCAGGGATGGAAATGGGAAGAGGGAAAGGGAGGAGTATGCCCCTGATTAGAGCAGCTCCTCCAAATTATCTTCATTGTCGATGCTCCCTGCCACATTGTCCGTCACTTCTTCATCCAGTTCCTCCTGGAGAATGTCGGAATCGGTGCCTTCAGGGGCTTCGGCCGTAAGCCAGCCGTCTTCCATCAGGACCTGGGGAAGGCATTCGGGGCAGAGGGACACTTCGCGCTCTTCGACTTTCATTTCCCTGGGGAGAGTGCTCACGGTTTCCGGGTCCAGCGCAACCCACCGATCGACGTGGGAGTGTCTGTTATACATTCGGCGGAAATAGCCCTGGAATGTGGGGGTGGACCGGCCACAATTCAAGCAGGTGCAGTTGTGAATCCAGATCGTGTCAGCCTTTTCGACCCAATTTTGGGCCACGTCAAGGCTGTAGACCTCTTCCTTCAGCCGCTTCACGGTGGAACCCGGAAGGGCAGTGTTTTTCGCTTGCTTGCGGAGTTCCTTCAGCTTCTCCTTTTGCGCTTTTTCTTCAGCGGATTCGGAGAGGAGTTCGCCCATGAAGGAGGAAAGGTCAGCAACTGGTTCACGCTTGGGGCGCGGGGCAGCAGGCCGCTTTTCCTTCGGGGGGACTTCCGCCAGCAAGTCTCCAATGAAGTTGGAGAGCAAGGGGTCAGAGGGGGTGGAGGGTTCGACCGGAAGGTCTGGGAGGGAGGGGAGCAGGAGACCTGCCGAGGGGAATGTAGCAGGGAGGGTGGCGTCGGAGGGAACCAGCATGTTTTTGAGCCTCTCAGGGTTGGGGTTGGAGCGGGTGTGTCCAATACAAAGTGTAACCGTAATCGGGGCGGATTACAAGTCAGTCTTACAAAATAATCGGGGCGGATTACACTACTGTAATCCGCCCCGATAATCCCCGGAAGGGGAGGGCGCTAGCTCTGCTTTCGCTTCGCCTCGGCCTCATCCTTTTTGGCCTGCCCGATTTGATAGGGCATCCATTCGCACCAGTAGGGGGCCACAGGTTCATCTTCCCCTGGCTGGCGGAAGTGCACACTGGTCAGACTTTGGGGATAGCCATTGTGGTCGGACACACTGATGTTCACCAGGTGTTCGTGCCAGACAAAGGCGATTCCTGCGTCGTGTGGCTGGTCGCCGTGGCGGGCGAAGGGTGCAGGGCAGCCGTCACGGATGATGAGCCAGACCCTGCGACCAACGGTAGGCATGGTCATGCTGCAGTTCCCCCCATTGGAGGTTCGACAGTGCCGCCGGCGTACAGAGGTTTGCGCCAGCCGCCATCGGAGCACTTCGCGTAGCCTTCAGGAATGTCGGAAGGCACACCGCGGACTGGATCGACGTCGGACTGCGCCCAGTACACGTTGGTCATGTCGAAAAAGCGGGCCAGATCCTGCTCTTGGATTTGGGCTTCCGTGGGCTGAGGGACCGCGGGAGGAGCGGCAGGAGTCAGGTCGTTGGTTGTCTCGACAGCGCCATCGGCGGTTGCAGCTGCGGCGGGGTCAAGGGCGGCTGCGGCGGGGTCGAGAGTGGGTGGAGCATCAGGCGGAGGCGGAGCAACAGGTGCGGGAGCAACAGCCGGTGCTTCCACGGGTGCGGGAGCTGCCACGGGTGCTGCGGCGGGTTCGGTTGCAGGTGCTGGAGGCACCGCGGTCGTTTCGTCAGACATTCAAGGTTCCTTTCGGATGGGAGGGAAGGGGGAGCGAAGCAGATTATGCTCCGCAAGTGTGCAAAAGGGGCCAGGATTTTCCAACCCTGGCCCCTTCTGTGAGGTTCAGCTCCGGCTGCCGCCTGCGGAGGCTCAATTACGCAAAAGGTGGCAGCTTTGGCCTACGTCCTCAAACCGTTTCGGCTTCGCTGGACACGATGCCTTCGAGGAGGTCGTCGCTGTTGATGCCCGACTTCTCCTCCTTCTTGGCAGCCTTCTCCGACTCCAGGCGCTCGATGATCGGACGCAGGCGCGGATTGCGGCGGAGCGCAGCCTTTTCCGCTGGCGTCTTGTCCATCAGGGCTTCGCGGATGCTGCGAACGTCCTTGCCGGTCATTTCCACCAGTGCCCGCACCAGGATGGAAGCACCCGACAGGCTGTTGCCCTTGCCTTGGCCACCGGTGCCGGCAGCGCGTTCGGCGGTCCACTCGCCCTTTTCCAGGCGGATGAGCAGCTCGTCGATCGCCTCGACTGCGTCTGCAATGTCGTCGACACCAGCGATCTCATCCCCGAGCTTCTGTTCCACGCCGTGAGCAGCGAAGCGGGGAAGCATTTCGGGGGTGACCTTGTAGCTGCGAACTTCGCCGTTCACGAAGTCCAGGCGGGTGTGGATCTCGCCGGTGGCGCTGATCGTGGTCTCCTTCTTCATCCGCTTCTTGCCAGCGAACTCAACCACGCGGCCGTCATCCATCGTGACGGTCTGGATCACGACAGCCTTTTTGCCCTTGGGGGCTTCGGCCTGTTCGACTTCCTTGGCAGCTTCGGTATGGGACATTATATTTCCTTCAGTGTGGCGGGGGAAAGTGTGCCCCCTGGGTTGGCGACATTGCGAACTGCGATGCCGGAAAGCGAAGTATGGCACATGGGCGGCAGATGGGCAAGGGAAATTCCCAAGTGTTTTTCGAGGGAATACCCTTGTTCTGTGAGGGGTTGACAGTTGGCCTCGGCCTAGAGGGGTTCGCCCAACATGTCCTCACCCAGGCTTACGATCTTGTCGAACAGGTGCTGCTGAAGGCGGCGGGAGCAGTCCTCGAAGCGATGGTGCAGGTGGATGAACTCCTCGATCAGAGTTGCTGCAACGCCCTTGGTGCCTGCGGTGAGGAAGATTGTTTCGCTGAGCCAAATTTTCTCGTCCAGTGCAAGGCCGAGGATGCCTTCGCCCAGGGTTGCAGACACGATAATGGGGTAGTCGTCGACAGGGTAGCCCAGGGTGTGGCAGAAGGCGATGGCTTTTGCGAGCTGCTTCTGCTGAATCGGGGTGAGAGTGTGGGGTTTTGGGCTGAAGGCACCCGTTCGGTCCTGCTTTTGGAGGACTTCGAGTGCAGTCGGGTTGACCCGATTGATGTTGCGATTCCTTTCCTGGAGGCAGACTTCCAGGAACTCTGGGCTGGCAGCCTGAATGTCGTGGAAGCGCAGCTCGTGCTCGAAGGTGTCGACGGGTGCCAGGATGCATTCGCGGATGAATTCCTTGTCCAGAGAGGTCTGAATGGCAAAGCTGATCCGCTCGCCCACGTTCCAGGGATACCTTGCGGTGCGATCTTCCGTCAGGGTCATTTCGTCCGTGGTATTGTAGGTGAACAGGGACTGCTTCGGGAGGGTCGCAACTGCAATTCCACGGTAGAAGAAGTTCTCAGCCTTGCGAGCGAAGATCTGCATGCCGCCGCTGACCATGTCAGGCTCACTGTCCAGGAAGAACTTGGAGCGCTGCTGGTGGACGGTGATGAAGTCCGAACCCTGCACAAGGACGTAGGTGTGGTCAGCTTTCGGACCCTTGAAGTTGATGAGCTGGCTGGTGGTGCCGTTCTCATCTTTGCAGTTGCAGACAAGCTCGCGGTAGGCCATCCAGAGTTCCCAATTTTTACCCAATTGGGTGCTGAAGCCAAGGGAGCGCCACTCGCCCTGGGCTTCGCTCAGATGGATAATGTCAAACTTTTCGCCCCGAATGACTGTCGGGTGGGCAGCGAACTTGTAGTGCTTTAGGCCACTCCAAATCTCCAGGCTGCATTTGTTGCGCAGCAGAACCGCGAGGGCATATTTGAAGCCAGTGCCGAACATACCGATCGGGTTGGAGGAGTCCTTGACGCTGACGCCGAAGGTTGTGATGGCAGCGAGGTCGATTTCGCCGGGATTGTCGAACTGAATGATGGTCATATGAGCCTCAGGAAAGGGCACGGGGTGCCCAAGGGTTAGGGGAAGGTCAGTATAGGGGGTTATTGGCGCGGATTACAATGGAGTAATCCGCCTTGATTACAAAGTCAGTCTGCCAGCTGCCACACCGGGGCACTCACAAAGCCACTGTAAGCTTTGGGAAGGTCAGGGCGTAGGAGGAACAGGCCACTGTTGGAGGCCTCCTGGGCCAATTGGGCATTCTCCCCCCATTCTTTCACATAGAAGCAGTCTTTCGGTAGATCACGACTGTCGTGGCTGCATTCGGGACGATACATGTTGACAGAGAGGGTCGCCAGGTGCTGTCCTTCCCTTTCGAGGAGGAGCACAGCCAGGGGACCACCTTTACCCCCGTAGTGGTCAGTGCCTACAAGAACCTTGCCCCATTCGGCAGAGATGAAAGAGCCGATCAGTGTGGTCATACAGTGGTTTCCTTTTGAGTTTCAGTTTCAGTTGAGGTCAGTTGATTGAGGAGCTTTTCCGCTTCCCTCTCCTGGGCAATTTCCAGAAGCTGTCCAGCGTACTTCAGGATGCGTTCGCGCGCACCGAGGATCTGGAAAGCAGGGACAGCTTCCGGCCCGGAGTGTAGGAGCTGCTTCGCTAGTCTTGTGAGGGGATAGGCATCGGCAGAGTTGAAGCCCACGCCATTCCGTGCCAGCGTACCTTCCATCGACTTCTCCTCCTGGGTCTGTCGACGGTAGATTGCAACAACTGCGCGGCAGACAGCCTTGTCAGACGTCAGCAGCAGGTCGCGGATGGACTGCAGGGTTGGGGTGGGCATGGTCAGCGCCTCTTTTGGAGAAGCATTCGCTGGAATCGAATCGCATCCCGGTCCAGTGGAGGGAGAACTTCCCAATATTCCCCGGTTTCAGTGTTGTGGCAGCCCTTGGACTGGCCGGTGAACTTCGCTCCCAGCACGGGGTATACGCGGATCGTACCCTGTGGTAGCGGAAATCGACGGATGCTCACGGGTCTGGTGGCCATGTTCAGTACTCCCAGGACCGCCGGGGGGAAGAAAGACGTGCAACGTCGTCCTGCAGAATGCGCTTGGCATCCTTCCAGGAATCAGCCCAACAGCTCGTCACCAGGACAACATCGCCGATCATCCAGGGACCATTGTGGATGATCGCTCGATGGTCGGAGTAGTCCCAGTAGAGGAAGTACTCCTCCTGGGGCAGAGGAGAAGTGTCCCCTGTCGGGGACTGTGTGTAGCCAGAATTCATGGATGGGAGCCTCTGAAGGTTGGTTGCGAGCGGGGCAGGATGCCCAACCCACCCCAATTGGACACCCACGGGGGTCAGTAGTCAAGCGGAAAAGCATAAAGACTTAGAGGTAGCCAGAATCCACGGAAGGGACGTAGCGGAAAGTCATGGCAGTGACGTAGCCATAATCCATGCGGATTACACCGGAGTAATCCACCTCAATAACCACAATCCACCGCGCGACCCGGCCCCACCACCGCCCTCCACCCAGCCCCTCCTATATATCCCGCCCACGTGCCACCCCCAAGCATAGCAGGCAGGGGTCTCCTGCCCAAGTGGTTTTCCCCCGTGCAACCCAGTAAGTGTGGGGGTTGTCCCTGTGCGGGAAAGTAAAAGAATGGAATGGGGAGGGGGTTGGAGGGGTGCCACTAGGGGGTGGAGTCGACGCGCTAGGATCACGTAGGCGGGGCGATCGGGGGCGGGGTGGGGGCACGGTACGTCTAGAGGCGATCACATCCCCTAGAGGCTTTGGCGGGTTATCGGGGTGGATTACACCGGAGTACTCCGCCCCAATAACCCCCGAGGGGGCTGGTCCGTGCACCAAAAGAAAAAGCCCCCGAAGGGGCTGGGAGGGGAGCGGGGGGACGTTAACCCAAGAGGCCATCCAGAAGCTCGTCCGAATCGTCCGAGGCTTCACGGAGGCTGGCGATGGCTTCCGCGACGCGCTTGTTCTTGCGGAGCGCCGACACCTGTTCTTTGGAGAGCCCCGCGAGCTGCTCAACGATCGCATCCCGATCCTTGCCGGACAGCTGCATGAGGGCGCGAACCAAGAGGCCACCGGTAGGCACGGCCCCTTCGCCGGTGCGAATCTTGTTCCAGGTGCCATCCACACTCGTGATCCGGTCGTACACCTCCCGAACGGCATTGTACTTGTCCTCCAGGGTCGCGCTCCGCCCGGTCACGGGGTCGCGGCCGATGGCAGCGGCGTCACGGAGCTTTTGTTCGATGCCGTGGAGGATGGCGGAAAGGATGATGCTCTCGGAGAGAGATTGGGTGTCCACCGAGAGCTTCCGCGCATCGGCGAACGTGAGAATAAGGGAAGTGCCGTCGATCTCAGCGGAGAGCGCGGGAACGCGGGCGGTGGAGTTGGTAACGGTTGCCATGATGTGAGCCTCTATAGCTACCGGGGCTGGCCCCGGACCGGAAACCCCCGGCAGGGTGTGGGCAATGTGCCCGGTTTGAATTCTAGCACGGGGCTGGCGCTTCGTGTCAACATTCAAACCGCGCACATCGACGCGGAGGGGGCGAAGCCCCTAGAGGAGTGGTCCGGCCATCTTGCCGTGCCTCTCTCTCGCTTCGGACACCACGATCCGGTGGGCCTCCAGCGCCTTATCGTAGCTCTCGACAATGATTGATCCGTTGACGCCGATCTTGATGGGCATTTGATCGGCCGGGAGGGCGTAGGCCGGATTGACGCCCGCCACGAGCATGTGGAGCGAGCGCTTCCGCCAAAGGTCACCGCCCTTCGTGAGCGTGATTTCGCCGTCTTGCCAGACTTCGTACACCATCGCGCCCTCTTGGTGCTGCGGCCGGTGGAGGGATAGAAACCGCGCGATAGCGGTAGGAGTTTGGGTCGTGTTCATCTTGGCCTTTAGGAGAGCGCATCCATGCACAAGGCCACGAGAGTGGCAAGGTTCCGCACGGCCATGCCGAGGAGGACGGCGGAGGAGACTGCGCCGGCGATGATGAGGAGGAGGAGAACGGAGACCATGTGGTGAGCCTTTCAGGGTTGGGTTGCGTACACCTCTAGTATAGGGGTTGGGGGACTGATTGCAAGGGGGAATGTCGCCCAACCCGCACACCTTTCCCTTCCCATTCCCATATGCCCCGTTGCGTATGAACCTGCGGCCCTTTATGCCTCGCACCATTTTGGTGAAAACGGCCGCAATGGCCCCTCTAGGGCGTGAACGAGTGGGGGCTGGTGCAATGGTGGCCCCAACCCCGGCCAAGAGCGCACAGCCTCGCTAATCCAATGTGCCGGGTTGAGTCGGTAGGCGGGGCTGCGCGAGGACGAAAGGGAAGGGGACAGGAGGGCTGAAAGGATGAAAGACCATGCAAGGAGTGTGGGCAGGGTGTGGGGGCGGGCGTGCGCGGCAAACCGCCCTCCCCTGCCTCACCCCTCCCCGCCTGCCTCGCCCGGTCGTATACCCCAGGCCTTCCGATGTGGTTGGCCCTCCGTCTGGTGGTGTGGTGGATGTGTGACAGGTTGGCCGGTAGGCACGGGGAGGCATGCGAAGGGTCTGGAGTGGGGTGCGAGATTGGCCCCGGTAGGCTGGGCGAACCCCCACCCAGGGGGCTGAACATGTGGAGGGGGTCTCCAGGCGGTGGGAGGGGTTCCAGGGGGGTGTGGGGGGAAAACGGCGGCGCAGCAAAAAAGTGTTAATGCACCCCTCCGCAGTTTTTCAAATTTTTTTCCCTCTTCCCTCACTGAGCTCTTTTCCCTTCCAATTTTTTTATTTTTTCCTGTACAGGATTATTGAGGCAGATTACAACGGAGTAATCCGCACGGATAATCGGCCTATTACTGTATACTGACATATCTTTTGTGTAACTGAAGGTACATTCGCTCCTGTGCAGCCTTGCGCATCCCCTCCCATGTGCCCTTAGTGGTAGGATGCGACCTCTGTCCCAAGCTATAGGAGTAATTTATGACCATCGGCGCCGCTGGATGTGACGAAGGCAAAGCGATACTGAAGGTGAACTACACCCACGACAGGATGATTGACCACATCTTGGCGGACCCAGGGGTGAGTCAGAAGGCTCTTGCGGAGAAGTACAACCTGAGCCAAGGTTGGGTCAGCCGCGTGATCGCTTCGGACGCATTCCAGGCAAGGTTGGCACAGCGAAGGGCAGAACTGATCGATCCGAGCATTTCGAGGGCACTGGATGAGCGGCTGGGAGGGTTGGCCCACCAGAGTCTGGAAGTTGTGCATCGGAAGTTGGAACAGCAGGATTCGGCATCCTATGCGCTGGAGGCACTGGGCCTGGCCTCAAAGGCGCTTGGCCTGGGGAATCATCAGGCAGTTCCAGGTGCTCGGCGGAAGTAAGCTGTGGACAAGGTTGACCCGGAGACGGGGGAAATTCTCGCACAGCTGGCTGCGGAAGGTCAGCCTCTGAAGGCAGTGAAGCTCGGTCGCACGACTGCGATCATTGCGGCTCCGCCAGTTCCTCTGGAGCCCTCGCCCCAAACCCTCATCCCTCTGTCCGAAAGGCCGAGGATCGACTTCGCCGAGCTGGTGCAGTGGATCTTGGCCCACCCAGGTGCAACTCATGCGGAAATCTCTACTGCCTATGGTCGGCCTGCTGGCTGGTTCAGCACTGTTCTTGTTCTTCCAGAGTTCCAAGCGGCCCTTGAGCCCTTCAGGGGACAGGTCACCGATCCTGCCATCGTCAGCACAATCCAAGAGCGCCTCCAGGCTCTCATGCTCCGAAGTGTCGACGTCCTGCACACAAAGCTCAGCAACCCGAACGCCTCTGATGCCATCGCAATCGAAGCTGGAAAGCTGGCATCAAGAGCTCTCGGACTGGGTAATCCAGGAAGAGAAGCTCCTCCAGCAGAGAAAACAAATCTTGAGTCTCTCGCAGATCGTCTCACGGCACTTATTGTTAACAGGAAGGGGCAGGGGATAGGAGCGGTCCCGGCGAAGGAGCTGGTGGAGGATGTAACCCCGAAGGTGAAGGGGAAGTCCGATGGCAATTAAGCTCACGGCAGAACTGGTGGAGGGCTTTGCAGGAACGTTCCTCAGTCCACTGTACGATGATGCCAAGCCCACGCCAGAATTCCATCGGGAAAGTTGGGCACTGTATTCGGGCGAAGATCCCTTCTGTGCAGTGGCTGCCCCTCGTGGTCACGCGAAGTCCACTGCTCTCACGCATGACTACACGCTGGCAGTCGCTCTTTTCCGCGTCGAGAGCTATATGATTTTGGTCAGCTCCAATGAGGAAATGGCCATTGAACACCTGGGGGATATCAGTCGTGAGGTTACTGAAAATGAAGACCTTATCGAGCACTTCGGCATTGTCGGCCTGGAGACTGCTGCGAAGACTGACATTGTCATTAACTTCGCGGATGGGTATCAGTGCCGGATCATCGCCCGAGGCAGTGGGCAGAAGATGCGGGGACGAAAGTGGAAAGGGAAGCGGCCAGGCCTCATCATCTGCGACGACCTGGAAGATGACGAACAGGTCGAGAATGTCGACAGGCGGGTCAAATTCCGAAAGTGGTTCTATCGCGCCCTACTGCCCGCTATGCGACGCGGTGGCAAGGTCAGACTGCATGGGACCATTCTGCACGAAGATTCGCTGTTAGCGCGGATCATGAAGGACAGCAGCTGGAAGACCCTCTTCTACAGAGCCCACAAGGGCTTTGATGATTTCACTGAAATCCTGTGGCCCGAGCAGTTCACCGAGAAGACGCTGCGGCAGATTCGTAAGAGCTTCGTGGATCAGTTTGATGCCGCGGGGTACAGCCAAGAGTATCTGAATGATCCGTTTGACAACAGCGAAGCATACTTTCGGAAGGAAGACTTCCAGCCGATGGAAGGTCTGGACTATGAGTTGGATAAGCGGGTCTGCTGTGGGGTGGACTTCGCCGTCAGCAAGAAGGACAAGGCCAATCGGAGCAGCTTTACGATCGGTGGACAGGATAGGACCAACTGCCTGCATATCATCGGGGAGGTCCTTGGCCGCTGGGACAGCCTGGAGCTCATCGAGCAGCTGTTTGAGGTGAATGAACGGTGGGAGCCAGAGCTGTTCTTCGTCGAAGACGGAGTTATTTGGAAGATGCTGGAGCCCATGCTTCGGCAGGAGATGGCAGAGCGCAACGTCTTCATTAACTTCGTTCCACTGATCAGTAACAAAGACAAGGGTGTGCGGGCCAAGAGCCTCCAGCGCCGCATGCGCTCCAAACGTGTGAAGTTTGACAAAGAGGCTGACTGGTACGCAGCCTACGAGATTGAGCTGCGAAAGTTCACTGGAATGTCCGATGCAATTGCTGACGATCAGGTGGATTCCACAGCCATCCTCTCTCGTGGATATGATGAGCTTCCCGTCATTGACGAGGAGTTTTTCCTGACTGAGGAGGAACTCTACTTCAAGCGTGTCGACAGGGTTCAGGCGGATGGCCGGAACAAGGTGACGGGCTACTGAGCTGAACAACCCAAAGGAATTGCAATGTCACTGCATCAGGCAAAAGTCGTGAAGACCGGCACGAATAACATTCCCCGACAGACGAACCAGGGGGTGAGTAGTCGGCTCAACCAGCCAAAGTTTAAATTGAAGTTTGAGTTGCTGAGCTCGACAGCAAACATCGGCACGATGCTGAGCCGGGAAGAACTGGATCAGATCGGCAGTACAGTTGTGGAGGACTATCGTTCGGACCTGGCCACCAGGAAGGAGTGGGAGCGGAAGAATGCCGACGGGATGAAGCTGGCCATGCAGGTCGTGGAGGCGAAGAGCTTTCCCTGGGAAAACTGCTCCAATGTGAAGTTTCCGCTGCTGACGGTCGGCGCACTTCAGTTCCTCAGCAGGGTCGCAGTTCTGACCAAGGGGAAGACGCCGGTGAAGTGCACTGTGTTTGGTGCCGATCCGAAGGGTGAGGCCAGCAAGGTTGCCAAACGCATTGGGCAGCACATGAGCTTCCAGCTGATTGAGGAAGATCTAAACTGGCGCGATGATGACGAAAAGTGCAAGTTTGCAGCAAGCCTGATGGGCTGCGCCTTTAAGAAGACCTACTGGGATTCAGTGAAGGGGATTGTGGTCAGCGAGTTCGTCCCGGCACAGAAGTTTGTGGTGGACTACAATACGAAGAACCTGGACAGGTGCAATCGGGCAACGCATCTGCTGGAGTGGACCAGGAACGACATTGCCGAGCGGGAGAATGCAGGTGTGTTCCTGGAGATGGACGACACCCCTCCGACCAGGGCAACCGAGTCGAACGAACTGTCCCAAGCAGCCAAGGATGCTGCGGGCACCCACCCTGATCAGGACACAACGACCGAAATGTTCGATATCCTGGAACAGCACAAGTGGCTGGACCTCGATGGGGACGGGTATGCTGAACCGTATGTTGTGTTTGTCAGGCTGGACACCAAACAAACTCTGCGAATCGTGGCTCGATTCTACGATGAAGGAGACGTTGTTCGGAAGAACGATGCACTGGTGCGAAGCCTGGACAAAGCAATCCAAAAGGCAGAGGATCGGGCGGAAAAGAATCGGCTTGAGGACAAAAAGCTGGAGCTGAGGAACCACCCTGCAAACAGCATCCTTCGGATCACTCCGCCAGACTACTTTACAAAATACACCTTCATCCCCTCGCCTGACGGCGGCTTCTACGACCTGGGCTTGATTGCCCTGATGGGTCCGACGAATGAGGCAGTGAACACGACGCTCAATCAGATGATCGACAGCGGGACGATGAACACGACCGCGGGTGGCTTTCTGGGGAGAGGGGTGAAGCTCAAGGGCGGGCAGACTACCTTCAACCCCTTCGAGTGGAAGACGGTGGATTCGACTGGGGATGACCTTCGGAAGAACATCTTCCCGCTGCCCGTTCGGGAACCCTCCACAGTACTTTTCCAGCTCCTTTCCCTGCTCATTAGCTACGGGGAGAAGATCGCCGGGTCGACTGACATTATGATGGGCATTAGCCCAGGGCAGAATACGCCCGCGGAGACGAGCCGGAATACGCTGGAACAGGGGATGAAGATCTTCAGCGGGATTTTCACTCGGATGCACAGGAGCTTCACGTATGAGCTGCGGAAGGTTCACAACTGCAACCGACTTTTCCTCCGGGACAGTCCGCAGTGGGAGGAGCTGACCCAGGGCACAATGGCCATGATTGCTCCGACGGACTACGACAGTGGCCGCTTCCGCGTGTATCCAGCAGTGGCTGCGGAGATGGTTTCCGAGACCCAGCGACAGCAGAACGCAACGATGGTGCTGAATGCGTCGAACAGCTACTTTGGGTACAATAAGTATTTGGTGCATCGGGAATTTCTCGAATCCTACAACGTGGCCGACATTGACCTGCTGCTGCCCGATCCGCAGGGACCGAATGCAATTCAGCCTCCCCCAAATCCGAAGGTTCAGATCGAGGAAGGGAAGCTGAAGCAGAAGGAACAGGATGCTCAGCGGGAGTTCCAGCTGGCAACGAAGGAACTGGAGCAGGCCGCGCTGGAAAGCCAGGCCAAGATCCTGAAGCTGCAAGCGGAGGCAACCAAGCTGCTTGCGGAAGCCGATGGTGTGGACAAGCAGCAGCAAATTTCCCTGCTGAATGCCCAGATTGGAGCGGCGAAGGTACACGAAGAAGGTCTGCTGAAGGCAGTCGAATTGATGCAGCGGGCCGCAGATTCTCAACAGAGGGCGAAAGCCGACGGAGTAGCAGATGGTGCAAGCAAGCAAGCCGGAAACGCAGCGGCAAGAATGGGTGGAATGGACGCAAATGCCAACGACCCAGGAACTGCGGGCCAAACTCTACAATAGCCTGAAGGAGACCCAGGAAACTTGGGCCGCCGAAGGGTTCGTGGGCGACAGCCTCGAACAAACCGCGTTGATGAACGCAAAAGCGCTGGGGGGCCTTTCGGTCCTTCGGCAGATCATAGACCTACTGGAAGAAGGATGGTGAACATATGACTGGATTTCCCGTGCAACTCAGCCCAGAAGCTGTAGCAGTGTTGCAGAAGAGCATGCTTGGGCACTCCGCGCTGGAACCTCAAAAGGGGCAAATTGGCTGGCGGGCTCAGAAAGGTCCGCAAGCAGAGAATCAGAGCGGCTTCCGGGCCACTGGTTTTCGTGTTCTGCTGAAGCCTGAAGAGGTTGAGGAGGTTACCAGTGGCGGTATCGTCCTCCCCAAGAAGACCATCGAGGCCACTGAAAACAACGCAGTCATTTGCACTGTGCTGGAGATTGGCGTGGATGCGTGGGTGGATAAGCAGGCGGACTACTGCGACGTCGGGGATCGAGTTCTGGTCGGCATGTACACCGGAAAGTTTCATGTCAGTCCGAAGGACGGGAAGAAATATCGGTTCGTTGCGGACCTGGATATCATTTCCACCATCGAGGACTAGGGCAGGGACGGAGAGTAATAGAGGCGGATTACTTCGTTGTAATCCACACGATTAATCGATTGAAACTGAAAGAAGGAACGGAAAATGGCAGTCGAAGGCACACAACAAACCACGCAGCAAACTCCGCAGGAAGCCGCGGATGACCTGGATGCGCGGATTCAGGAGCTGTCCACTGAAGAGGCGGATGCTCAACTGGACCTCAACTTCGAGGCCGGAGATGCAGAGGAGGGCCGAGAGGCCGAGCGGACTGCTGCCTCAAAGGGCTGGGTTCCGAAAAACCGCTACAAGGGTGACCCCAGCAAGTGGGTCGATGCAAAAACCTTCAACGAGCGCGGCGCAAAGTTCAACAAGAACCTGCAGGCCGAAAATGCCCTGCTGAAGCAGCAGCTGACGGAGTTCAAGGGCACTGCTGAAGCGTTCAAGAAGTTCCACCAGGAAGCGATGGAGCAGAAGGAGAAGGAACTGCAGTCGGCCCTCAGGCAAATCAAGCGGGAGATTCGAGAAGCTGATCGCAACGGGGACGATGACCTCGTAGAGCAGCTGGAGGATCGGAAGGAATTGCTGGACAAGAGTGCTGCTGATCTCCAGAGGGAGAAGGAGGCAGTGCAAAAGCCCACTACCCAAGAGGCCCAATTGGACCCAGTCCTTCAGGGCTGGATTGACGAGGGCAACGAGTGGTTCCGGGACAACGCTGGCATGCGCGAAGTCGCTCTGGAAATTGCTGCAGAGATGCGCAAAGACCCCAACCAGGAGCTTGGCCGTCCGTTCCTGGATGAGGTTCGGCGCAGAATGGAAGAGGAAATGCCGAGGAAGTTTGGGCAGTCCTCCTCCACCCCTCGTACCCCTCGCCGTAGTCCTGTCGACAGCAGCAATCGGAGCAGTGCTTCGTCCTCTGGCGGCAAGATGAGCATTCGGGACCTCCCGGCTGAGGACCGTGCCCTCTGCGCGCAGTTCGTCCGCGAAGGCTGGACCACGGAAGAGAAATTCCTGGAATCCTACTTCGCTCGGAACCCCAAGCGCTGACCCTTCCCCTTCCCTCCCCCTTCCCAACCCTTTCCCTGAAAGCCCAAGATGCAATCCAAAACCTCTGCTGCCCAGCGTACCTCCTCCTTCCCAGCTGGGCCGAGTCGCAACAGTGAGCGTGTTGCCCAAGCGGTGCGCCGTGAGGATGATCGCCCCCAAGCATCCCGTGAGCGCCGGTCCCGCCTCGGTGGCCCCAAAATGAAGCTGAACGTGTTCGGCTCCATTCCTGGCTACCATCTGTACTGGTGCAACGACGAGGATGCAGCCATTGAGCAATTGCTGGCGGAAGGCTTCGAGTTCGTCCAGCCCGCGGAAGTCAAGATGGAGTCGGCCCTGGTGGTGGACAAAGACCTTGACAATCGCCTCAGCAAGTACGTCGGCACTCGTGCTGATGGCAGCCCCCTCCGGGCTTACCTGTTGAAGGCCACCGAGGAGCTCTGGCAGGACTTCCAAGATGGAAACCAGGCACAGGCAGACGATTGGGATGAGGCTATCCGGCAGGGCGAGATCGAAGCCGACCGGAACCGCTACAAGCCCACCGGCTACGATATCAAATTGACAACTGGCAGACGCTGAAACTAGGCGTCAGAAAGACTTTTTCAAATGGCCAACCTGAACAATCCGCGGGGCTTTGTCCCCATCCGGTACTTGGACGGAAATGCCTGGAACGGCGCGACCAACCTGTACTACATCCCCAGCACCGACGGCAGCGTGTACTCGCCCGGCGATGCAGTCAAGAGCGTGGCTCTGTCGGATGGTAACGGAGTGATGGGCATTCAGAAGGCAGCAGGGACCGACACCGTTCGCGGCGTGTTCCTGGGCTTCCTGCAATCTCCTCCCTACGTTGGCAGCCTGCTGGCCCCGACTCTGGACCTCGCCACGCAGCAGATCCCTGCGACGAAACTGCGCGCCTACTACGCGCTGGTGCTCGACGACCCGAACGTGCTGTTCGAGATGGTTGACGACGGCCTCTCGATCCTGACGGGAACGTCGGTCAACAAAAATGCCAGCTTCACTGTGGCCAACCCCACGGCGCCGCAGCAAATGTCGGCCAGCGTGCTGACGACTGCCAGCGTCGCTACAACCCAAGCCCTGAACCTCAAGTTGATGGGCCTGGTGCAGCGCGACGACAACACCTTCGGACAGTACGCTCACTGGCTTGTGCGGTTCAATCAGCACGAGCTGATGGGCAACACTGTCGGCGTCTGACCACCAACACTGAAAAACAGGAGAACGAACCATGTCTGGTGTAGTCAATACCGGCAGCTTTCCCAAGGGCTTGTGGGAAGGCGTGAAGAGCTGGTGGGATTCGGCCGCTGCATCCACCCCCCACTACTGGGAGATGATGTACCGCAAGGAATCCAGCTCGAAAAACTACGAAGAGTATGTGCAGGCTGTCGGCCTGGGCATCGCACCGCGAAAGCCGGAAGGCCAGCCGGTGTCGTACGATACGACGATGCAGGGCTTCACGACCCGTGGCACGAACGCCGCGTATGGTCTGGGCATCATCACGACCCACGAGGAGCTGAAGGACAACCTGTACATCAAGCTCACCAAGGGCCGTGCGGAAAAGCTGCGCCGCAGTTTCAACGAGACGAAGAACATCAACGCTACGAACATCTTCACGCGGGGCTTCAACAGCTCCTACGTCGGGGGTGATGGGGTGTCGCTGTTCAACGTCGCGCACCCGAACATGTCCGGCGGAACCTGGCAGAACAAGCTGTCCGTGGACGCCGCCTTGTCCCAGGCTGCCTTGGAAGACATGCTCATCCTGATGATGCAGGCCAAGGACGACCGCGGCTTCATCGAGCCACTGTCGGGTGACAAGCTGATCGTGCATCCGAACAACTACTTCACGGCCCAGCGCATCCTGCGCACCGACAAGGCAGTTGGCACGAACAACAACGATATCAACCCGGTGGCAGTGGACGGCATGATCCGCGGTGGGATTGTCAGCAACCCCTATCTCGGCGGCACCGGCCCGTGGTTCATTACCACGAACTGCCAGGACGGACTGATCTGGCAAGAGCGTGAGGCACTGGAAATCTGGGAAGACAACGACGCTGACACGCGCAACTACAAGATTGCAGCGTATGAGCGCTACGTCTTCCTGTGGGCCAACCCGCGCGGAGGCTTCGCCAGCAACGCACTCTGATGGTCAACTGACCTTCTCGTGAACCGATAATCGGGGCGGGTTACAACGGAGTAATCCGCCCCGATTCTCATTCAAAACCAAGGAAACTGAATCATGTTTACTTCTCGTTCCTCTGGAATGCCATTCGGCGTGACGAACGCAGCCGACTGGCAGACTATGGCTCGGGCAGGTCTTCTGGACCCCACCTGGGCACAAACCTTCGCTGAGGATTTCAACCAATACGTGGCGGGTGCCTGGAGTCTGACGGGTGTGGGCACGCCGGCAGCAGCTCTCGCGGCAGGCCAAGGTGGGCTGCTGAACCTTGCAACGACTGCTGCGAACGGGGACACTTCCACGCTGCAGCTTCCTGTGGCGGGATTCCAGGCGACGCCGGGCAAGCCGCTGTTCTTCAAGTTCAAGTGGACCCCCGTTGCCTCTGCCAGCTCTGATGTGCTCGTGGGCCTGGCCCCTGTGGGTGCAAGTCCCCTCACCGCAGCTGACGGCCTCTTCTTCCTCCGGGCAACGGGGCAGTCCCAGTGGATCTTCCGCTCGCGCATCGGCGGTGTGAACACGGACACTCCGCTGCCCGCCACTTGCCTGTCGGTGGATGGTACAGCGGAAGAGCTCGGCTTCTTCATCGACCAGCAGGGCAACATTGCCATGTTCTGGAACCCGACAACCGGGCCGAACTCGTCGATCAATGCTGCCGCTGGTGCCCCACGTGGTCGTGTTGCTTCGCTGCAAAACACGCCCTCGTTCACCAACAGCCTCACGCAGGTGCTGTTGTCCCCGACGGTCAGTATCAAGTCGAATACGGCGGCTGCGAAGAATGCCACCCTCGACTTCCTGGTTGTTTCGTCCGAACGGTAAGCAGGAGGAACGCTTGTGGCCAACGCCCTAACGACGCAGGTCATTATCGATGGCCCCAGGAATACAGTGGTGAAGGTCACTGGCATCCTGGACACATCAGACCTGGCCAATACGGTGATTGCTGATCCCTCCACGCTGGCTGGGATCGACAACACAGGGACACTGAAAGCGGCCGGTTTTCGGTTGGTGGGGATGAACTACTCCATCCAGGACACACTTTCCGTGACTCTTTCCTGGGACGCGACAACCCCAGTGGTGATCGAAACGCTCACTGGTCGGGGTGCAACGCCTCCTTCGGTTCAGCGCTACGGCGGCTTGACGAACAATGCCGGGGCAGGGAAGACCGGCAAGATCCTCTTGTCCACACAAGGCTGGGCTGCCGCTGCCGTTCTGCACTTCACGCTCCTCATCGAGCTGGTTAAGGTGCAATCGGGGGTCGTTGCTGTTGTCCCTGGCACGGCTGCGAATCAGCAGTACGTCGACAACGCGGGCACCATCCCGCAGAACGTGTAAAATGGCCAAGGGAACGCAAAAACGGTCCCTGCCCAAGCCACCAGCCCGGCCCCAACCCAGTCCCACGAGGGATTTTCGGGAAATGGCCGGGCTGGCCTTTGGCCGCAAGACTTCCAAACAGCAACAGCGAAAGTAAGGATACCCTATGGCCTCCAGTGGCACCTATTCCTTCTCCATGACCAGGGATGATGTGATCGGAGCGGCCCTTCGGACACTGGGAGCCTTCGGATCGCAGGATACAATTCCAGCAGCAGACATTACGAACTGTGCACAGGCACTGAACATCCTGGTGAAGAGCTGGCCGCTGAAGGGCCTGCCCCTCTGGTGTGTGCTGGAGGTTACAGTCCCCTGCGTGGTAGGCCAGGGGACCTATACGCTGGGTCCTGCCAACCCTTCCAGCCCTCTGCGACCCCTGCGGATTCTGGACGCCTTCCTCCGCAACACGAACAACGGGAATACTGACGTCATTCTGCAGGTCGAATCCCGCTACGACTTCGACATGCTCGGCTTCAAGGCCAGTCCCGGCATCCCGAACCAGCTTTTCTACGATCCCCAGGCCACAAACGGCCTCGTAACGCTGTACAACGTGCCCAACCTGACTGGGTACGAGCTCCATGTGGTGATCCAGCGCCAAATCCAGGACTTCAATCTCGCGGCGGACAACCCTGACATGCCTGCGGAAGCCTTTCAGGCCCTCAAGTGGGGTCTGGCAAACGAACTGGTGCTGGAATATGGGAATCCTCAGTTGAACTTGGCAAAGATCGAGAAGAATGCGACGATGTACCTGAACGACCTCATGGCCTTCGAGCAGGAATTCGCCTCCGTCTACTTCACCCCTGCCACTCGGAGCATGTAATGCCGGCCACGCCAGTACAACTCCCCTTTTCCCAGTCCTTCCAGGCCCGCGATGGCGACCCGACGAAGGATTCTGGGATGAAAAACCTCTGGTCGGAAGCCAGAGCGGATGGAATGTGGGCGGTGAAACGGTCAGGGCTGAGCCTCTTGAACGCCAGTGGGCTCACTGGTGGTGTTTCCCTGGGTATCATTTCCGTTTCTAGTCTCCCTTTTCAGATTGTGCAGCAGGGTCCAAATGCCTACGCAATCTACTCCGACGGTTCTACGAACACAATCCCACCTTGGGCTGGTGGAAGGTGGTTCTCGTGGATTGAAGTTGCAGGCTACACAAACGTGATCGCACAGGATACGACCACTGGTTATACCATCGGTGGCGCGCCTCCCGCAGCCCTGACCTTCACCCAAATAGGCAGCATGCCTCCGTTCCTTTGCCCTGGTATCGCCTATCTGGACGGGATCTGGTATGTCCTTTCGGCCAACGATCGTCAGGTTCACGGCAGTGCTCTCAACGACCCGACGACCTGGCCTGCGCTAAACGTCGTCGGTGCTGTGAATACCTATGGCTTTGCCTCTGCGATCATCCGCCACCTCAACTACATTCTGGCAGTTTATGAATTTGGCATCCAGGCATTCTACGATGCAGGATTGGCGCCTCCTGGGAGCCCTCTTGCACCTGTTCCGAATGTGAGTTTCCTGAT
>Ga0207854_1000050_pt1 | contig 17254 bp, 17 predicted proteins | sample LuqExpMetagenom7_FD_187765 | JGI IMG/M metagenome (GOLD analysis project Ga0207854, IMG submission 187765) | Tropical forest soil microbial communities from Luquillo Experimental Forest, Puerto Rico - Sample 7 (SPAdes) | ecosystem: Environmental > Terrestrial > Soil > Tropical forest ...
GGTCGCGTCGCCGACCTTCCGACCCACGGGCCATCGGCCGGCCGAGGCGACGGACGGGCGAGCGGCCGTGGGCGTCCCCGAGGTCGCCGACATCGCCGTCCTGCTGCGCGACCGCCTGACGGGCGCGCGCGGCTGACTGCAGGTCAGGCGGGCGGCGCCGCAACCAGCCGGAGCAGGCGAAGGAGCTCGGCCCGCTCGCCGGGCGTCAGGCGCGCGAGGCGCTCGGCGGCGCCGGCGCTGCGCTCCGCGGCCACGCGGGCGAGGACGTCGCGGCCGGCGGGTGTGAGCTCGACGAGGGTGGCGCGGCGGTCGGCTGGATCCGGGACGCGGCGCACCTGGCCGTCGGCCTCGGCCTGATCCACCTTCGCGGTGATCGAGCGCGGCGCGACGTCGAGCACCTGCGCGAGCTCCCCCAGCCGCCTCGGGCCGTCGGCGCGCTGCAGGGCCCGCAGCAGCCGGTGCTGCCCGGGCGTGGCGGCCGCGGGACCGAAGTGCTCGGCGGCGTCCCGGCGCAGCGTGTGCAGCAGCGTGTGGATGAGCTCGTTGAGCTCGGTGGCCTCGTCGAGCGGCGCCGCGGCAACAGCGAGCAGACCGCGCGCGTCCGAACCCCGCTCCCCTGCGTCCACGGCGCAGAGGCTAGCGCGATCGTCGATGGTTGTGAACCAGACACATAGTGAATTAGCCTCAGCATCGCTCAACACGCGGGAGGTAGCGATGTCTCACCAGATCCCCGGCGCGGGCATGGGCGGTGGCCGCATCATGCGGTCGTTCTGGCAGGACTCGTCCGTCGCCAGGAAGAAGGTCGGCCGGGCCACGCTGCGCCGCATCCTCGGCTTCGCGCGGCCGTACCGGTGGCAGCTCGCCGTCTTCGTCGTGCTCATCGCGATCGACGCCGCCGCCGGCGCCCTGACGCCGTGGCTGGTGAAGATCCTCATCGACCACGGCATCTCGGGAGGCAACGCGGAGATCGTCGTCGCCGTCGCGATCGGCATCGCGGCGCTCGCCGTCGTCGGCGCCGGGCTCTCCGTCGCGGAGAGGTGGCTGTCGTCCCGGGTCGGCGAGGGCCTGATCCTCGACCTGCGCACCGCGGTCTTCGACCACGTCCAGCGCATGCCGCTCGCATTCTTCTCGCGCGCCCGCACCGGCGCGCTGGTCCAGCGCCTCAACGGCGACGTCCTCGGCGCCCAGCAGGCGTTCACGTCGACGCTGCAGAACGTCGTGAGCAACACGCTGTCGGTCGTCTTCGTCCTGGTGGCGATGTTCTCGATGTCGTGGCAGCTCACGCTGCTCTCGCTCGTGCTCGTGCCGGCGTTCATCTTCCCCGCGCGGTTCTTCGGGCAGCGCATCTCGGCCATCACCCGGGAGTCCTACGAGCTCAACGCCGAGGCCTCCCAGTTCATGCAGGAGCGGTTCAACGTCGCTGGCGCCCACCTCGCCAAGGTGTTCGGCGACCCGGACCGCGAGTCCGCGGCCTACAACACACAGGCCGGGAAGGTGCGCGACGTCGGCGTCCGGCTGGCGATGAACGCCTCGTGGTTCCGCATCGGCCTCACCACGGTCGCGGCCATCGGCGTCGCGATCGTCTACGGCCTCGGCGGCGTCCAGGCCGTGCGGGGCGAGCTCACCGTCGGCGTCGTGGTCGCACTCGCCTCGTACCTCACCCGCCTCTACGGGCCGCTCACGGCGATGTCCAACGTCCAGGTCGACGTCATGACGGCGCTGGTGAGCTTCGACCGCGTGCTCGAGGTGCTCGACATGGTGCCGACGGTCGCCGAGAAGCCCGACGCGGTCGACCTGCGGGACGCGGTCCACGCGCGCGGAGCGAGCGTCGAGCTCGTCGACGTGGGCTTCCGCTACCCGTCCGCCGACGAGGTCTCGCTCGCCTCCCTCGAGGCCGTCGCCGCGCTGCGCCACGACCCGCTGGCGGACACGCTCCACGACGTCTCGTTCGTGGTCCCGGCCGGGTCGATGGTCGCCCTCGTCGGGCCGTCCGGCGCGGGGAAGACGACGATCTCGCAGCTCGTCACCCGGATGTACGACCCGACGCGCGGATCTGTACAGATCGCCGGCCTCGACCTCCGGGACGTCACCGCGGCCTCGCTGCGCGCCACCGTGGGTGTCGTCTCCCAGGAGGCGCACCTGTTCCACGAGACCATCCGGGCGAACCTCCTCTTCGCCAAGCCGACCGCCACCGACGACGAGCTCGAGCTCGCGCTGCACGAGGCGCAGATCTGGGACCTGGTCGCGGGGCTGCCCGAGGGGCTCGACACCGTGGTGGGCGACCGCGGCTACCGCCTGTCGGGCGGGGAGCGGCAGCGGCTGGCCATCGCGCGCCTGCTGCTCAAGGCCCCGGACGTCGTCGTGCTCGACGAGGCCACGGCGCACCTCGACTCCGAGTCCGAGGCGGCGGTCCAGGCGGCGCTCGACGCCGCGCTCGTCGGGCGGACCAGCCTGGTGATCGCCCACCGGCTGTCGACCGTCCGCGCGGCGAACACGATCGTCGTGGTCGACGGCGGCCGCGTCGTCGACCAGGGCACGCACGAGGAGCTCATGGCGGCGGGCGGCCTCTACGCCGACCTGTACACGACCCAGTTCGCCGGCCGGGCGACGGCCGCCGCCTGACCGCCGGGTCAGAGCGTCGAGGGGTCCACCGGGAAGCCGGACTCGTCGAGGATCGCGCCGCCGATCACGGCCTGCAGCGCCCGAGCGACGCTCCTCACGTGCGTGGTGACGCGGCCGCGGGCCACGCGGTGCGCCATCGAGGGCCGCTCCACCTCGAGCTCGGTGAAGTCCATCGGCTCCCAGTGGACGCGGTAGGCGACGACCCCGTCGGCGGTCCACGGGAGCGAGGTGAGCACCAGCGGTACCTCGTCGTGCGCCTCGACGTCGACCGTGAGGATGCCGTCCACGTCGAGGTCGGCCTCGACGCCGAAGCCGGTCTCCGGCTGGGCGTTGCTCATCATGTAGGAGTCGAACGCCTCCGCCTCGGCGGCCAGCCGGGACCGCTCGCGCTCGTCGCGCACGCCGTGCCGTTCGAGGTGCGCCGCGAGACCTGGATCGGTGGGCTCGTCGTACCCCAGGAACCGGTCCCCGGCTCCCGAGGGCCGGACCCGGCGCACCACCTGACGCACCGTCGCCAGCAGCTGGTCGGGCTCGATCCAGCCGTCGGTGCACACGGTGAGGTCGATCTGCGCCGCGGGATCCGGCGTCAGCACGGTGCCCGTCCGCCCGATCCGCACCGAGCCGGCGAAACGGCGCGCCAGCGCGACCATCCACTGGATCGCCCGCTCCTCCTCGCGCACGGGCATCGCCTCGGGGAACGCGCGCTTCAGGCCGTCGCGGTCACCGCCCGGCCCGGGCGCGTCGCCGCGCTCGACCGGGCAGTCGAGCTGCCACACCGTGTGGGGCCGGCCGGGCAGGCCGAGCTGCGCGGGGTCCGTCGGCGCCAGCGGGAAGGGCCCGACGAGCCGCGACAGCCGTCCGAGCCGCAGCGCCCGGGTCCCGGCGGCGCGCGGGAATGCCGGATCCGGCTCCTCCCAGCGCGCGGCGGCGAACCGGCACGCGGCCATCATCCCGACCTCGTTGAGGCCCGGTCCTTCCGGCAGCGCCACGAGATGGCGGTCGAGCACGGCGCCGTCCGCGGCGAGCCGGGTGGGACCGTCGGCCATCATCCGACCGTCACAGGGGCGTCCGGTGGAAGTTCTGCCAGGACCGGGAGGCCGTCGGCCCGCGCTGCCCCTGGTACCGCGAGCCGGAGGCGCCGGAGCCGTACGGCTGCTCGGACGGCGACGAGAGGCGGAAGAAGCACAGCTGGCCCACCTTCATGCCCGGCCAGAGCTTGATGGGCAGCGTCGCGACGTTCGAGAGCTCGAGCGTCACGTGGCCGGTGAACCCGGGGTCGACGAAGCCGGCGGTCGAGTGGGTGAGCAGGCCGAGCCGACCGAGCGAGGACTTGCCCTCGAGCCGGGCCGCGACGTCGTCGGGCAGCGTCACCTGCTCATAGGTGGACCCGAGAACGAACTCGCCGGGGTGCAGCACGAACGCCTCGCCCGTGGGCACCTCGACGAAGTGCGTCAGGTCCGGCTGCTCCTCCCCCGGGTCGATGACCGCATAGCGGTGGTTGTCGAACAGCCGGAAGTACTTGTCGAGCCGCACGTCGATGCTCGACGGCTGGATCATCGCCGGCTCGTAGGGGTCGAGGCGGACGCGGCCCGAGTCGAGCTCGGCCCGGATGTCGCGGTCGGAGAGCAGCACGTGCACACGCTAGTGGGCGGGTGCGGCGGCGGCCGAGGGGAGCGTCTGTCGGGTCACCGAGCGGGCCGCTATGCTGGCAGCCGGAGCGCGTGGGAGCGCTCTCTCAAAGAGATCGAGAGGCGCCAAACCATGCGCTACGGCTACTTCGACGACGAAGCCCGCGAGTACGTCGTCACCACGCCGCACACGCCCTATCCCTGGATCAACTACCTGGGATCCGAGCGGTTCTTCTCGCTCATCTCGCACCAGGCCGGCGGGTACTCGTTCTTCCGCGACGCGCGCATGCGGCGCCTCACGCGGTACCGGTACAACAACATCCCGGCCGACGCCGGCGGGCGGTACCTCTACGTCAACGACGGCGGCGACGTCTGGACGCCCTCGTGGCTGCCGGTCAAGGCGGACCTCGACACCTTCGAGGCGCGCCACGGGCTGGGCTACACGCGGATCACGGGGGAGCGGAACGGAGTGCGCGTCGACACGCTGCACTTCGTGCCGCTGGGCGAGGACGCCGAGATCCAGAAGATCACGGTGACCAACACCTCGTCGGAGACGAAGGACCTCACCCTCTTCACGTTCGTCGAGTTCTGCCTGTGGAACGCGCAGGACGACCAGACGAACTACCAGCGCAACCTCTCGCTGGCCGAGGTCGAGATCGAGCAGGACGGCCCGTACGGCTCGGCGATCTTCCACAAGACCGAGTACCGCGAGCGGCGCGACCACTACGCCGTGTTCGCCGTCAACGCGCACGCCGACGGGTTCGACACCGACCGCGACACCTTCGTCGGGCCCTTCAACGGCCTGGGGGAGGCGTCCGTGCCGCGCGCGGGCACGTCCGCGGGCTCCGTCGCATCCGGCTGGTACCCGATCGGCTCCCACTCCGTGCGGGTGGACCTGGCGCCGGGCGAGTCCCGCGACCTCGTCGTCGTCCTCGGCTACGTGGAGAACCCCGATGAGAAGTGGGCCGACGACGCCCACCAGCTCGTCAACCGGGAGCGCGCCCACGCGCTCCTCGCCCGCTTCGCCACCTCCGAGCAGGCCGACGAGGCCTTCGAGGCGCTCCGCACGTACTGGACCGGCCTGCTGTCGACGTACTCGGTGACCAGCGGCGACGAGAAGCTGGACCGGATGGTCAACGTCTGGAACCAGTACCAGTGCATGGTCACGTTCAACATGAGCCGCTCGGCGAGCTACTTCGAGACGGGCATCGGTCGCGGCATGGGCTTCCGCGACTCGAACCAGGACCTCCTGGGCTTCGTCCACCTGGTCCCGGAGCGCGCCCGCGAGCGCATCATCGACATCGCCTCGACCCAGTTCCCCGACGGCTCGGCCTACCACCAGTACCAACCGCTCACGAAGCGCGGGAACAACGACATCGGCGCCGGCTTCAACGACGACCCGTTGTGGCTCATCGCCGGCGTCGCCGCCTACATCCGGGAGACCGGCGACTGGTCGATCCTCGACGAGCCGGTTCCCTTCGACAACGCCGAGGGCTCCGAGGTGCCGCTGTTCGAGCACCTGACCCGGAGCTTCGGGTTCACGGTGGCGAACCGCGGCCCGCACGGCCTGCCGCTCATCGGGCGCGCCGACTGGAACGACTGCCTCAACCTCAACTGCTTCTCCACCACGCCGGGGGAGAGCTTCCAGACGACCGAGAACAAGGCCGGTGGCGTCGCGGAGTCGGTGTTCATCGCCACGATGTTCGTCAAGTACGGGGCCGAGTACGCGGACCTTGCCGAGCGCAGGGGGCTCGGCGACGCCGCCTCGCAGGCCCGCGCGCTGGTCGACGAGATGCGCGAGGCGGTCCTGACGCACGGCTGGGACGGCAAGTGGTTCCTGCGCGCCTACGACTTCTTCGGCAACCCGATCGGCACGGACGCCAAGCCCGAGGGCAAGATCTGGATCGAGCCGCAGGGCTTCGCCGTCCTGGCGGGCATCGGCGTGGGCACGGGGCCGGACGACGAGGAAGCACCTGCGATCCAGGCGCTCAACTCGTCGGCCGAGATGCTCGGCACGCCGCACGGCCTGGTGCTGCAGTACCCCGCCTACACCACCTACCAGGTGGAGCTCGGCGAGGTCTCGACCTACCCGCCGGGGTACAAGGAGAACGGCGGCATCTTCTGCCACAACAACCCGTGGGTGATCATCGGCGAGACCGTGGTCGGCCGTGGCGACATCGCGTTCGACTACTACAAGCGGATCACGCCCGCCTACCGCGAGGAGATCAGCGACGTCCACCGGCTCGAGCCCTACGTGTACGCGCAGATGATCGCGGGCAAGGAGGCGGTGCGGCACGGCGAGGCGAAGAACTCCTGGCTGACCGGGACCGCGGCGTGGAACTTCGTCGCCGTCTCGCAGCACCTCCTGGGTGTGCGCCCGGACTTCGACGGCCTCGTGGTCGACCCGCAGATCGGGCCGGAGGTGCCGAGCTTCACCGTCACCCGGGTGGCACGCGGCGCGACGTACGTCATCGACGTGACCAACTCCGGCGAGCGCGGGGCCCGCGGGTCGCTCGTCGTCGACGGCACGCCGATCGAGGGCAACCTCGTCCCCTACGCGCCCGCCGGCGCGACCGTGCGCGTCGCCGTGACCCTCTGAGGCCCGATGACGCTCGACGAGCTGCGGCGGCCCGCGCCGGCAACATCCACGATGCTCACCGTGCGCAGCGCGCGGTGGGAGGTCGACGTGCTGCCCGGCACGGGCGCGGCGCTGGCGGCGGGTCGCATCCGCACGGCTGACGGAGTGTGGCGCGACCTGCTGCGCCCGACGCCGCGTGCGCGCCGGTCCGACCCGGAGCGCACGGCGAGCTTCCCGATGGTGCCGTGGTCCAACCGGATCGACGCGGGCGTGCTCCCCTTCGGCGGCCGCACCTGGCAGCTGCAGCGCAACGGCGCCGACGGCACCGCGATCCACGGGGCGATGCGCCAGGCGCCGTGGGCGATCACGTCCGTGGACGACGACGCCGTGGTGCTGGAGGTCGACGCCGCGGACATGGTGGGCGTCAACTTCCCGTGGCGGTTCACGGCCCGGGTCGGCTATGCGCTGATCGGCGACTCGCTCGAGGTGACGACGAGCGTGCGCAACGCGGACGACGAGCCGTTCCCCGCCGGCCTGGGCCACCACCCGTACTTCCGGAGGTCGCTGGTCCCCGCGGGGACCCCGATGCCCGACGAGCCCGGTCAGCCCCTCCTGCAGGTCGGCGCGACCGCGGGCTACCTGCTGCACGGCGGGCTCGCGCTCGGCGTCGCGGGAGCGATCCCACCGCGCGCGGACTTCCTCCTCGAGCGTCCGGTGGGCGCGCTCCACGTCGACGACGTCCTCACCGGCCGCACGCCGGGGCCCCTGGCCACGCTGCACTACGCGGACCCCGACGTCTCGGTGACCCTGGACGCCGACGAGGAGTACTCGCACGTCGTCGTCTACGCGCCGCGCGGGCGCGGGCACGTGGCCATCGAGCCGGTGACGCACGTCAACGGGGGATTCGCGCTGCACGCGGCGGGCGTGCCGGGCACGGGCGTCATCGTGCTGGCGCCGGGCGAGGGGCTCACGGCGAGCTTCCGCGTCACCGTCGAGGGCTGACCACCCTCAGGAGTCGCCCGAACTCGTCGGGCACGAAGCCCACGCGCGCGTAGAACGCGAGCGCGCCGGTGTTGCGTGGGTCGACGGTCAGGTGCATTCCGGGGACGCGACGCTCGGCCAACGCGTCCGCGAACGCGTCGATCAGCCTGCGCCCCCAGCCCTGGCCCTGGAGGCGCGGCAGCAGGTCGATGTGCAGGTGCGCGGGGAAGTCGGCCGGCGGCAGCGGCGGCAGCGGGTGGTGGATGCGCTCGACGAGCCGGTGGTCGGCCGTCCCGTCCTCAGGCCCCAGCACATACCTCGCGCGGAGCGCCGGCCACCAGTGCTCCTCCTGCCACCGGGCGAACGCGACGCTGTCCGCGGTCCCGACGAGGTAGCCGGCCACGCCGTCGTCGTCCTCGACGACGAACGCGAGCGACAGGTCGGCGGCCGGATAGGGCCCGCAGTAGACATGCCCCAGCAGGTCGGGGTCGCGGTACAGCGGCGTCGCGTCGAGGCCGCCGTCGCCCGTCAGGAGGCAGACGCGGTACATGACGGGCAGGTCGCCCTCACGGTAGAACCGCATCTCCGGCACGGCGCCAGCTTCGCAGAGGAGTTGGAGAGCGCCCGCTGTGACCAGGTAGGATCGGGCACGCAGCACCGCCGGGAGCAGTCTCGGGGGCCGCCGCGCGGGCGTAGTTCAATGGTAGAACTTCAGCTTCCCAAGCTGAGAGCGCGGGTTCGATTCCCGTCGCCCGCTCTGTGAGAGTCCTGGTCGGTCCCCCTGTCGCCAGGGGGACCTTGCCATGTCGGACGCGCGGTCGCGGCTGCTCGGCACGCACAGCCTCGCCTGGCACATATGGCGCGCGGATGGAATATGTGATATCACTTTGATATCGCGCCGCGAAGCCGGGCGCGCTGGCAAAGGAGGCTGCCATGGCCGACCAGGCAGGGATCCTCGAGGTCGAGGGCCTCGTCGTGCGGTACGGCACCCGCACCGCGGTCGACGGGCTGGACCTCAGCGTCGAACGAGGGGAGATCTTCGGCCTGCTCGGGCCCAACGGTGCGGGCAAGACGAGCACGCTGTCGGCGATCGAGGGGCTGCTGACGCCGGCGGCCGGGACCGTGAAGGTCGTCGGGCACGACGCGGCGCGAGACCCGCTGTCCGTCCGCGCGCTCATCGGCGTCCAGCTCCAGGCGTCGAGCTTCCAGGCGGAGCTCACGCTCACCGAGATCCTGCGCCTGTACGCGGGGCTGTACGGGCTCACCCTGTCGCCCGACGACGTCGCGGGCCGCCTGCGCAGGTCCGGCCTGCAGGACGAAGCGACCAAGCGGTACAAGCAGACGTCCGGCGGCCAGCAGCAGCGCTTCTCGCTGCTCGTCGCGATGCTCCACGACCCGCCGTTGCTGCTGCTCGACGAGCCCACCGCGGGCCTCGACCCGCAGGCGCGCCGCCAGCTGTGGTCGCAGATCGAGCGTGCCCGCGGCGAGGGCGGCAGCATCCTGCTGACCACGCACTCCATGGAGGAGGCCCAGTCGGTCTGCGACCGGGTGGCGATCATCGACCGCGGGCAGCTCGTGGCGCTCGGCACGCCCGCCGAGCTCGTCGCGGTGCACAAGGACGACCCGCGGGTGCTGGCCGCCGCGCACGGCGACGTCACGCTCGAGGACGTCTTCATCGGCCTGACGGGGGATGAGATCCGTGACTGAGACGACGCTCCTGAAGCCGCCCTCGGTCTCCATGGCGCTGCGCACCCTGCTCCGCGCCGACACGACCGTGCTGCTGCGCAACCGCCAGGCGCTCGGGCTGTCCATCGTGCTGCCCGTCGCCATCCTCTTCATCACGGGGTCGGGGCGCCGCAACCAGATCCTGGACGCCGGCTACCTCATCGGCCTGTCCATCACGTACGGGCTCATGGCGGCCGGGTTGTTCGGCTATCCGATGGCCGTGGCACGGGACCGCGAGAGCGGCGTGTTCCAGCGGATGCGCGTCACGCCCGTGCCGATGTGGACCGTCTCGGTGAGCCGGATCGTCGTGCAGCTAGTGCTCTCGCTCGTGATGTCGCTCGTGGTGCTCGGGCTCGGGGGCGTGCGCCACCACCTCACGTTCACCGTCGCGAACTGGCTGCTGGTGCTCCTGGTGTCCCTGCTGGGGGCCGCGGTGTTCCTGTCGATCGGGCAGGCCGTCGTCGGCCTCACCACGACGTCGGGTCAGGTCAACGCCTTCAGCCGGGTGCTGTTCGCGGTGCTGCTCGTCGTCGGCCTCATCGGCTCGACGGGCCTGCTGGGCGACACCTTCCGTACGGTCGCCGGCTGGACTCCGGTAGGGGCGTTGTCCAACCTCTACGAGTGGGCCACGGGCAGTGCGACGTGGGGCTCCAACCAGACGATCGGGCTCGTGGCGTCCCTCGCCTACGTGGTCGTGTTCGGCTACATCGGCGTTCGCTTCTTCCGGTGGACGGTTCGCTGACGCATCGCGGGTAGGGCGGCGCCGTAACAGTCGCCGGTCGCCGCGGCCCGCCCGCGCCGGTCGTCGTGCGCCTCGCTAGGGTGCTGGACGTGCCCCTGCACTCTCGCCGCCTCAGCGCGCTGGCCACGACCCTGCGCTTCGGCGCCCGGCGCGCGCCGTTCGTCGAGGACGAGGTGCTGGGCCTGGGCGAGCTCGTGGGGCCGGGCGCGGTGTGCGTGGACGTCGGGGCGGAGTACGGGCTGTACACGTGGTCGCTGGCGGACCTCGTCGGGGCCTCGGGCGCGATCCATGCCGTCGAGCCGCAGCCCGACCTCGGCCGCCTGCTGGGGTTCGGCCGGTGGCTCGTCGGCGCGCACAACGTGGCGATCCATCGCGTCGCGCTGGGCGACGAGCCCGGCGACGGGCACCTGTCCCAGCCGAGCCGCGGCGCGCTCCGCGTGCACGGGCGTACGTTCCTGGCCGACGGGACCCTCGGCCTCGGCTCGAATGCCGAGTTCCACCGCCACCGGTCGATCGACGTGCAGGTGGAGACGCTCGACTCCCTCGTGGAGCGCCTCGGGCTGCGACGGCTCGACCTCGTCAAGGCCGACGTCGAGGGCGCCGAGGCGCGGCTGCTCGCCGGGGGCTCGCAGACCCTGGACCGGTTCCGGCCGCACCTGCTGCTCGAGCTGGAGGACCGGCACCTCGAGCGGTTCGACACGTCGGCCGACGCGGTCGTCGAGCGGCTCAAGGACCTCGGCTACACGCCGTCGCACTGGGAGCACGACGACTGGCGGCCGGGGATCGTCGGGCGGAACGTGCTGTTCCGGGCGCCCGTCGCCTAGCGCGTGGCGATCGCCGCGGCCAGCTTCTCGACGAGGTCGTAGGGGACCGGGCCCACATACGGCAGCTGCACGGTCGAGCCGGTGGTCCGGAAGGGCGCGACGGCCCCCTCGAGTGCATCGACGTGCGGCACCGGGTACAGGCCCGCGTGCTTCACCCATCCGCCCAGGTGGAGCCACGTGCTCCCCAACCGGAACGCCGCCATCTGGTACCGGATCGCCTCCTGCGATCCCGGGGCGCCGCGCAGGATCGCCGCGCGCAGCCCGGACAGCACCTCGCGTGCCGGCGGCGGGAACCCGGCGAGATACTCCTCGACGGTGGCCGGAGCCATCACGAGTCCCGGTGCCGCTCCGCGGCCGCGAGGTCCGCGCGCAGCTCGTCGGCCGTCCGGCGGGCGACGTACCCCGGGGTCTCCCGCTCGATGCGCCACCCCTCCGAGAGGGGCGAGACCTCGACCGGGTCGAAGCCGAACTCGTCGATGAGCGCGGCGACCCTCGCGCGGGCCTCGTCGTCGTCCGAGATCGCGACGAGCCCGCGGCGCCTGGGGGTGCCTGCCGGCCGGGCGTCGCTGGTGAGCTCGGCGTAGATGATGTGGTTGAACGCCTTGACCACCTTCGAGGTGGGCAGGTGGCGCTGCACCAGCTCGGAGACCGTGCTGCGCTGCTCGTCCAGCTCCGTGATGTGGCCGTCGCGCTGCGGGTAGTAGTTCTCGGTGTCGATGACGACCTTCCCGGCCAGCGGCTCGACGGGCACCGCGGGCAGGGCGCGGAACGGGACGGTGACGACCGCGAGGTCCGCGGCGGCCGCCGCCTCGTCGGGCGTCGCGGCGCGTGCGTGCGGCCCGAGCTCGTCCACCAGCGTCGAGAGCGTCGCCGGGCCGCGCGAGTTGCTCAGCACGACGTCGTAGCCGTGGGCCACTGCCAGGCGGGCCAGCTGCGAGCCGATGTGCCCCGAACCGATGAAGCCGATCGTGGTCATGCTCGGTGCAACCGCCCCCGCGGCGTCAGATTCCCGAGGTGGCGCGCCGCTCGAGCACGCCGCGGGCGAACGCCGCCTGGCCGGCATGCTGCAGGTCGTCGGCGATGACGCTCACCAGCCGCACGCCGAGCGTGACCGCCGGGGTCCACCGGGTGTCGACGATGCCGTCGAGGTCGTCGGTCGTCACCGGCCGCAGCAGCCCGACCGTGCGCTCCCAGACCGCCTCGTGGTAGCCACTCAGCAGCGCCCCGCTGACGCCGGACAGCGCCGCGACCTGGTCGGACGTGTGGCCATACCCGTGGTCGACCACGCGGAACGGCAGCGCGAACCGCTCCGCCCACCCCTGCGTCATCCACACCTGATCGACGCCGAACGCCTTCGCGACGTGGTCGTCCTGGATCCGCGTCAGGTGCCAGACGAGCCACGCGATCGAGTTCGCGTCCGGGTCGAGACGGGCGCCCAGCGTCTCGTCGTCCAGCCCGTCGAGGACTCCCTCGACCTCCTCGTGGATCCGGCCGAACGCGTCGATCAGCACATCCGCGACCTGCATCGTGGTCCCCTCCTCGTCATGCGCCGGCGGCGCCGGCGGTCTCCTGCTCTTCTGCGGGCACCTGCTCGACCACCCGGCGCAGCGCGTGCAGCACGCCGTCCGCGGTGAGCCGCCCGACGACGCGCGTCCCGTCGGACACGTCGACCGCGCCGCGCGTGACCAGCGCGGCCAGGGCGGCGTCGAGCCGGTCGCCGAGGTGGAGCACCGGGCCGCCGCTCGGCCCCGACGGCGGGTCGAGGTCGCCCGGCTCGATCTCGGTGATCGGCAGCAGGCGCGCGGTGCGGCCCGCGCCGACGAAGTCCGTGACCATGCCCTCCGCCGGCCGGGCGAGGAGCGTCACGGCGTCTGCCACCTGCTCGGTGTGCCCGCCGCGGCTCATGACGACCACCCGGTCGCCCAGTTTCACCGCCTCGTCGACGTCGTGCGTCACGAAGATCACCGTGGTGCCGACGGTGCGCTGGATGCGCCAGAACTCCTCCTGCAGCCGGCGGCGGCCGATCGGGTCGACGGCGCCGAACGGCTCGTCCATGAGCAGCACCGGGGGGTCCGCCGCGAGCGCGCGCGCCACGCCGACGCGCTGCTGCTCACCGCCCGAGAGCTGGTGCGGGTACCGCTTGGCGTACGTGGCGGGCGGGAGCCCGACGAGCTCGAGCATCTCGGCGGTGCGCGCGCGGACGCGGTCGCGGCCCCAGCCGAGCAGCGTGGGCACCGTCCCGACGTTCGCGGCGACGGTGCGGTGCGGGAACAGCCCGACGTTCTGGATGACGTACCCGATGCGCCGCCGCAGCGCGACCGCGTCGAGCCCCGCGACGTCCTGCCCCTCGACGAGCACCTGGCCGGAGGCGAGCGGCACGAGCCGGTTGACCATGCGCAGGGTGGTCGACTTGCCGCAGCCGGAGGGCCCGACGAGGACGAGCAGCTCGTGCTCGCGGACCGAGAGGTCGAGGTGCTCGACGGCGACCGTGCCGTCCCCGTACTCGGCGCGCGCGCCCCGGAACTCGATGGCCGGCTGGGCTTCGGGGCTCACGGAACTCGACGCTACCCGCGCCGTCCGACACGTGTCGGCAGTCGTGGATACCGTGCCCTCGTGGGCGCTCCCAACCCGTGGTTCTCCTGGTCCTACGTCCAGGCGAACCGCGCCGACATCGTCGAGGCCTTCACGCAGCACGTGGGGCTGACGGTCGAGGCCGTCCTCATCGCGACGATCGTCTCGCTGCCGCTGGCGCTCATCGCCTTCCGGCATCCACGCTGGTCCGGGCTCGTCATCGGCACGTCAGGGGTGCTCTACACGATCCCGTCGCTGGCGCTCTTCGCGGTGCTCTACCCCGTGCTGCGCGACCGGCGCACCACGGTGCTCGTCGGGCTCGTCGTCTACGCCCTGCTGGTGCTGGTGCGCAACATCCTCGTCGGGCTCCGCGGGGTGGACCCGGCGGTGACCGACGCCGCGCGCGGCCTGGGCCAGAGCCCACGACGCATCCTGTTCACGGTCCAGCTGCCGAACGCCGTGCCGGCGATCGTCGTCGGCCTGCGGCTGGCGACGGTGAGCACGGTCGCGCTGGTGACCATCGGCGTCGTCGTCGGGTACGGCGGGCTGGGGCAGCTCATGTACCGCGGGTTCACCAGCCTGTACCGCGCGGAGATCGTCACGGCGACCGTGCTGACGCTGGCGATCGCGTTCGTGGCCGACCTGCTGCTCTGGCTGGGCGGCAGGCTGGCGACGCCGTGGGCGCGGGGGCGGCGATGAGCGGCGACAACGTCCTGCAGCAGGCGCTGATCTGGCTCAACGACCCGCTCAACTGGCAGGGCCCGCACGGAGTGCCCGCGCTCACGGTCGAGCACCTCGGCATGTCGGGTGCGGCGGTGCTCCTCGCGGCGGCCGTCGCGCTGCCGGTGGGCGTGTGGCAGGGCCACCGGAAGCGCGGCGGGACGCTGGTCGTCTTCGCGTCGAACACGTCGCGCGCGCTGCCGACCCTGGCGCTGCTGTTCATCTTCGCGACGACCGGCCTGGGGTTCGGCAACAAGCCGACCGTCGTCGCCGCGGCGCTGTTCGCGATCCCGCCGATCCTGTCGCACGCGTTCACAGGCGTCCGGGAGGTCGACCCGGCCGTGCGCGATGCCGCCGGCGGCATGGGGATGTCGTCCGGCCGCGTGCTGAGGGCCGTCGAGCTGCCGCTCGCCGTCCCGCTCGTGGCCGCCGGGCTGCGGACTGCGGCGGTGCAGGTCGTCGCCACGATCCCGCTCGCGGCCCTCGTCGGCGGCGGCGGGCTCGGGACCATCATCGTCACCGGCTTCGCGACGCAGCAGTACGGGCAGGTGGTGGCGGGCGGGTTCATCGTCGCGGTGGTGTGCCTGGCGGTCGAGGGCGTGCTGGCGCTCGTGCAGCGCGCCGTGACACCGGCCCCGCTGCGGGTCGCGGCGGCCGTCGGGAGGTGACCCCGAATTCGTCGTCCGCCGTACGACGAAGCAGCGGGTGCATCACGAAGCGGTTGCGCACGTCCGGCTCGGGAAGCCGATGTCGGAGGTCGTGGTTACGGTGAGCGCAGATCAGCCCGACGACCGCCGACCCCAAAGGGGACTCCCATGCGTCGCCAGCCCGCCTTCCTCGCCATCGCCGCCGCCGTCCTCGTCCTCGCCGGGTGCGGCACACCCGGCTCGTCGGGGGGCGGGGGCACCACCCCGGCCGGCGGCGGAACCACCGCCGGCGCCACCACGGCCGCGGCTGCGGCCTGCGCACCCATCGCCGGCAACCAACTCGTCGTGCTGACGGACGACAAGAAGCTGCAGACCGTCGACAACGTCATCCCCGCCGTGAACGCCAAGGCCACGACGGCCTCGCCGGGGCTGGTCACCGTGCTCGACACCGTGTCGGCGACCCTCGACACGACCAAGCTCATCGCGCTGAACAAGGCCGTCGACATCGATCGGCAGACGTCGACCCAGGCGGCGGCGCAGTACGTCGCCCAGGAGAACCTCGGCACCCAGCAGTCCGTGGGCAACGGCGCGAAGGTGCTGGTCGGCGCCGCGAACTTCTCCGAGAGCGCCACGCTCGCGGAGATCTACGCGGCCGTCCTCAAGGCGGCCGGGTTCGACGCCACGACGCAGACCATCGGAAACCGCGAGACGTACGAGCCCGCGCTCGAGCGCGGTGACCTCACGGTGGTGCCGGAGTACGCCGGGACGCTGACCGAGTTCCTCAACCAGAAGCTCAACGGCGCCAACGCGGCCCCGAAGGCCAGCTCGGACCTCGATAAGACCGTGACCGCGCTCACGTCGCTCGGCCACCAGGTCGGCCTCGTCTTCGGCAAGCCCGCCGCCGCCGCCGACCAGAACGCGTTCGCCGTGACGAAGGCATTTGCCGACGCCCACTCGCTCAAGACGCTGAGCGATCTCGCCACCAAGTGCGGCGGGCTCACGCTCGGTGGGCCGCCGGAGTGCCCGACGCGGCCGTTCTGCGAGCCCGGGCTCAAGCAGACCTACGGCATGGACATCACCGGCTTCACGTCGCTCGACGCCGGCGGGCCCCTGACCAAGGCCGCCATCCAGCAGGGCAAGGTGACGGTCGGCCTGGTGTTCTCGTCGGACGGAAGCCTGGCGAGCTGATCGTGACGTGCGGGGCGTCGCCGGTCGCGGCGCCCCGCGCGCACGTCAGAGGCCGTACGCCTCGAGCAGGCGGAGCCACACCTCGCTCCGAGTCGGGTACGCCGGGACGGCGTGCCACAGGCGGCTGAGCGGGATCTCCCCGACGACGGCGATCGTCGCCGCCTGGAGCATCTCGCCGACCTCGGGTCCGACGAAGGTCGCGCCGACGATGACGCCGCGGCCCTCGTCGACGACGATCGACACCGAGCCCGGTTCCTCCGACGAGAAGGTCGCGCCCGCCGTGGAGTCGAAGCCCACGCTGACGACCCGGACGTCGAGGCCGCTCGCGCGGGCGGCCGATTCGGTGAGGCCCACGGCCGCGACCTCCGGCCGCGTGAAGACGACCTGGGGCACCGCGCCGTGGTCGGCGGTGGCGCGGAACCGGGACCACTCGGGCGCGGTGTCGACGGCTTCCGGGCCGAGGGCCGGGGCGGCGTCGTCCGGGGCGGTGCCCGGGGGCGCGCCGAACCGGTGGGCGATCACGTCGCCGATGACCCGGGCGTCGTACTTGCCCTGGTGCGTCGTGTGCGTGCGGCCGGTGACGTCGCCGGCCGCGTAGAGCCAGCCGCCCTCGACGTCGATCGCCAGGCCGGTCCCGTCGACCGCCACCGGCCTGCCGGGGGTGAGGCCGAGCGCCTCGAGGCCGAGCCCAACGGTCCGGGGCCGCCGCCCGGTGGCGAGCAGCAGCCGGTCGGCGCTCACCTCGCCGCCGTCGTCGAGCGTCACCCGCACACCGTCGCCGTCCGCGGCGACGGCCGTCGCGCTCGTCCCGAACCTCAGCGAGACACCCATCTCGGCCAGGGACTTCGCGACGGCCTCACCGGCGAACGGCTCCATGCCGGCCAGCAGGCTGTCGCTCCGCACGAGCACGGTGACGGTCGAGCCGAGATCGGCGAGCGCGGTGGCCATCTCGCACGCCACCACGCCCGCGCCGACGACAACCACCGAGCCGGGCACCTCGTGCATGGAGGTGACCTCGCGGCTGGTCC
>Ga0207854_1000053_pt1 | contig 15812 bp, 16 predicted proteins | sample LuqExpMetagenom7_FD_187765 | JGI IMG/M metagenome (GOLD analysis project Ga0207854, IMG submission 187765) | Tropical forest soil microbial communities from Luquillo Experimental Forest, Puerto Rico - Sample 7 (SPAdes) | ecosystem: Environmental > Terrestrial > Soil > Tropical forest ...
CGCCCGCCGGCTCGCCCGTCGCCAGATGGGCTGGTTCGGCCGCGACCCCCGCGTGCACTGGCTGGATGCCCAGGACCCGGACCTCGTCGGGCACGCTCTGGACCTCGTCGAACGCGCGCGGGCCGGCACGCTCCCGGACCGGGGGAGCGAGCCCACGAGCCGTAGGCTCGGCTCATGAATCCGCCCCTGCACGCGGTCAAGGGCCACGGCACGCGCAACGACTTCGTGCTGGTCGACGGGCGTGACGGCCTCGAGCTGACGCCGGACCTGGCGCGGGCACTGGCGGACCGTCGCGGCGGTGTGGGCGGCGACGGGGTGATCCGGCTCATCGCGTCCGCGCAGCTCGACGACGGCGCGCCGGTCCTCGCGGAGGACCCCGCCGCGACGTGGTTCATGGACTACCGCAATGCCGACGGCTCGCTCTCCCAGATGTGCGGGAACGGCGTGCGCGTCTTCGCGGCCTGGCTGGAGCGGCTCGGCCTCTGGAAGACGACCGGCGAGCTCGTCGTGGGGACCCGCGCGGGCGTCAAGCGCGTGCGGCGGGAGGACGGCCCGGACGGCGCCCCCTGGTACGCCGTCGACATGGGCCGGTGGTTCCTCCCCGGCGGCCAGGCGGCCGTCGAGGCCGGCGGCGACGTCGAGGTGTCGGTGCGTGGCCTCGCGGTCGCCCGGCCGGGGCTGCGCGTCGACGTCGGCAACCCGCACGTGGTGCTGGCCGTGGCCTCCGGCGACGAGCTGGCCGGTGCGGACCTCACCAGCGCGCCCATGGTGACCCCGCCGAACCCCGAGGGTCAGAACGTCGAGCTCGTCCTGCCGCTCGGCGAGCGCGAGGAGGCCGGGCGGCGTGTCGGCGTCGTCGCCATGCGCGTGCACGAGCGGGGCGTGGGTGAGACGCAGTCGTGCGGCACCGGAGCGGTCGCCGCGGCGCTGGCCGTGCGCTCATGGGCGGGCGCAGGCGCCCCCGACGTGTGGCGCGTGCAGGTGCCGGGCGGCGTGCTCCGCGTGACGGCGCTGCCCAACGGCCACGCAGAGCTGGCGGGCCCCGCCGTGCTCGTGGCCGACGTGGACGTGGACTGGCTCGCCCTCGCGAACTGATCAGCCCAGCGCGTCCACGGCGTGGAGTCGGCGCAGTCCGGGGACTCCGTCGAAGTCACGGTCGGGCGAGACGATCGCATCGAAGCCCCACAGCAGCGCGGTCGCGGCATGGATCGCGTCGCGGCCGCCGATGCTGGTCGACTCCGTGAGGTCGAGGGAGCGGTCCAGCACCGACGCGTCGAACGGGTGCAGGTCGACGAGGCGCGACACGGCGCGGGCCTCCTCGACGGCCCCATGTCGGTCGGTCCGACGCAACCGGTGGAACAAGACCTCCTGGATGAGCTCGACGCTCGCGTGGAGAGTCACCTCTCCACGTTGGGCGGCGCCCACCAGGGCGCGGCACGCGTCGCGCTGGGGATGGTCTTCGCCGATCGCATAGGCGATGACGGCGGAGTCGATGAAGAGCGCCTTCATGCCAGACGCGCCTCGATCTCGTCTTCCATGGCCCTCTTCACGTCGGCCCACTCCTCCTGCGGCCCGTTGCCTGGCGGCCGCGAGAGCAGGAACTCAGCGGCGGCGACCCGTTGTGCCGCAAGGTCCTCGATCCCGAAGTGCAGGTCGAGCGCGTCGCGCACGATCGAGCCGACGGAGCGGCCGGTGCGCTTGGACTCCTCCGCCAACAGCGCGAATCGCCGCTCGTCGAGCAGCACCTGCAACCGGCGCTCCAGCACGGACATGCACAGACCGTAGCATGTGCATGCCTACACATGTCCGGCGTTGACCTTCAGCACGCGGAAGCCCTTCGCGCTCGCCGCCCGCTCGACGGGCACGCCCAGCTCGTCTGCCAGCCAGCGGTGCAGCGGATCGGCGCCGAGGTTCCGCCCGACGACGAGCCAGGCCTCCCCACCGGGAGCAAGGCGCGGCAGCCACAGGCGCAGCAGGTCGTGGAGCGCGTCCTTGCCCACCCGGATGGGCGGGTTGGACCAGATCGTCGCGAACCGGGTGGAGGCGGGGACCTCGGCCGGCAGCGCCGCCGTGAGGTTCCCGAGCCCGAGGCGCACGGCGTTCGACCGCACGAGGTCGAGGGCCCGCTCGTTGACGTCGACGGCCCACACGTGGGCTGCAGGGGACAGCAGAGCCATCGTCAGCGCCAGGGGCCCCCAGCCGCAGCCGAGGTCGAGCAGGTCGCCCGACGGCGGGTCCGGGACCTCGCGCAGCAGCACCCGCGTGCCGAGGTCGACGTGCTCGGGGGAGAACACGCCCCCGGCGGTCTGCACCGACACGGACCGGCCTGCCAGCTCGACGGTGATCGTCCGCCGCTCGTCGGGCGCCGCGGGGCGAGCGGAGAAGTAGTGGTCCGGCTCGGTCACGGGCCCGACCCTAGCCCGGGCGAGCGGCTCGGCCCGTGGCGAAATGCTTCGCCCACCCCCCGGAAGCGTGCGAACCTTGATGCAGAGCACGACGAGAGGAACCGAGTGAACGACCCCCAGCGCACCGACGGCCGCACGGCGCAGGAGGTGGCTGACGACGTCGTCGCGCGGGTCCTCGCGAGGGCCGGGCGCTATGACGGGACGGCCCTCCAGCCGACCGCCGACGCGCACACCACCTATGACGGCGACCAGCTCGACCTCGAGGCGCGCACCTCGCTGCGCCGCGTGGCCGGCCTGTCGACCGAGCTCCAGGACGTCACCGAGGTCGAGTACCGGCAGCTGCGCCTCGAGCGCGTCGTCCTCGTCGGGCTCACCGGGGCCGGGACGAACGACGAGGCCGAGGTCTCGATGCGCGAGCTCGCCGCCCTCGCCGAGACCGCCGGCTCCGTCGTGCTCGACGGGATGCTGCAACGCCGGCGCGTGCCGGACGCCTCGACGTACCTCGGCTCGGGCAAGGCCGCCGAGCTGGCGATGGTGGTTCGGGCGGCCGGTGCGGACACCGTCGTCGTCGACGGCGAGCTCGCGCCCTCCCAGAGGCGCGCGCTCGAGGACATCGTCAAGGTCAAGGTCATCGACCGCACTGCGCTGATCCTCGACATCTTCGCCCAGCACGCGAAGTCCAAGGAGGGCAAGGCGCAGGTCGAGCTGGCGCAGCTCGAGTACCTGCTCCCCAGGCTCCGTGGCTGGGGCGAGTCGATGTCCCGTCAGGCCGGCGGCCAGGTCGGCGGCGCCGGGCAGGGCATGGGTTCTCGCGGACCGGGCGAGACCAAGATCGAGCTGGACCGCCGCCGCATCCGCAACCGGATGGCCAGGCTGCGCCGCGAGATCAAGGAGATGGAGCCCGCGCGGCAGACGAAGCGTGCGAGCCGCAAGCGCCACGCGATCCCCTCCGTGGCGATCGCGGGCTACACCAACGCCGGCAAGTCCTCGCTGCTCAACCGGCTGACGAACGCCGGCGTGCTCGTCGAGAACGCCCTGTTCGCCACGCTGGACCCGACGGTGCGCCGCGCCGAGACCGACGACGGCCGCGTCTACACGCTGGCGGACACGGTCGGGTTCGTCCGCGCGCTGCCGCACCAGCTGGTCGAGGCCTTCCGGTCCACGCTCGAGGAGGTCGCCGACGCGGACCTGATCCTCCACGTCGTCGATGCGGCCCACCCCGACCCGGAGGGCCAGATCGCGGCCGTCCGCGCGGTGTTCGGAGACATCCCGGGAGCGATGGACGTCCCCGAGATCGTCGTGCTCAACAAGGCGGACATCGCCGCACCGGACGTCATCGCCCGGCTGCGGTCGCGCGAGGTGCACTCCGTCCTGGTCTCCGCGCACACCGGCCAGGGGATCGACGAGCTGCGGGCCCTGGTCGCCGACCAGCTGCCCCGCCCGGGTGTCCCGGTCGACGTCGTCGTGCCCTACCACCGGGGCGACCTGGTCAGCCGCGTGCACGAGCACGGCGACATCGACCACGAGGAGCACACCGAGCACGGCACGGCGCTGCGGGCGCGCGTTGACGCACAGCTCGCCGCCGAGCTCGAGGCCGCCTCCGTCGCCTGACCATTAGCCTGTCCCGGTGCCCGACGAGCCCGACGACGACCACCGCGGCGTGGCGGCGACCGTCGAGGAGCTGCTCGACCTGGCCGTGACGGCCATCGGCGGCACACGGCGTGACGGCCAGCACCAGATGGCGGTGGCGGTTGCCCGCGCCATCGAGACCGGCGAGCACCTCGCCGTCCAGGCGGGCACCGGCACGGGCAAGTCGCTGGCGTACCTGGTCCCGGCGGTGCGGCACGCCGTGCTGTCCGACGAGCGGGTCGTGGTCTCCACCGCGACCCTGGCCCTCCAGCGCCAGGTGACGGGGCGCGACCTGCCCCTGGTCGTCTCCTCGGTACGCGAGCGCCTGCCGCGCGAGCCGCGCGTGGCGCTCCTCAAGGGCTGGCACAACTACCTCTGCGTGCACAAGGTCGAGGGGGGCTACCCGGAGGACGAGGGAGCGCTCTTCGACATGCCGGAGCCGCCCGGCGCCGCGGACCACCCCGCGGTCGCGGGCGCGGGCGGGCCGGCGCGATCCGAGACGCTCGGCGAGCAGATCGTCCGGCTGCGCGAGTGGGCCGACGAGACCGACACGGGCGACCGCGACGACCTCGTCCCCGGGGTGAGCGACCGCGCGTGGCGCCAGGTCTCGGTGACCGCTCCTGAGTGCCTCGGGCCGTCGTGCCCCAAGCGCGCGGAGTGCTTCCCGACGAAGGCGCGCGAGGCGGCGCACGCCGCGGACGTCGTCGTCACGAACCACGCGATGCTCGGCGTCGCCGCGGCCTCCCAGGCGCAGGGCGTGCTGCCTGAGCACGACGTGCTCGTGGTCGACGAGGCCCACGAGCTCGCCGACCGCGTGACCGCGCAGGCCACCGCGGAGCTGTCCGTCGGCGTCGTCGAGCACGCCGCGCGCCTCGCACGGCGCCAGGGCGGCGTCCCGACGACGGAGCTCGACTCGGCCGGACGCGCGCTGGAGCAGGTGGTCGCGGACCTCCCTGAGCAGCGCTTCCCGCAGGGGCTGCCCGACGGGGCCGGCGAGGCGGTCGCGGCGATCCGCGACGCTGCCCGCACGCTGCTGTCGGCGCTGAAGCCCGACTCGAAGGAGCCGGCCGAGACTGCGGGCGGCCGCAAGATGGCGTTCTCCGCCATGCAGGCACTGTTCGAGACGGCGGACCGGATGGCGTCCGACGCCACCGAGGCGAACGGCACGGTGCTGTGGTGCGCCCGCACCGAGGACCGCCGGGGCGAGGTGGTGACGCGGCTGCACGCCGCGCCGCTGTCCGTCGCGGGACTCATCGGGCAGCACCTCGTCGCCGACCGCACCGCCGTGCTCACCTCGGCGACGCTGACCCTGGGCGGCACGTTCGACCCGCTGGCGCGCTCGGTCGGGCTCGGCGACGACTGGCACGGCGTGGACGTGGGGAGCCCGTTCGACTACCCGAAGCAGGGGATCTGCTACGTGGCGCGCCACCTGCCGGCCCCGGGTCGCGAGCCGGCGACGGAGGCCCAGATGGACGAGATCGCCGCCCTCGTGGAGGCGGCTGGCGGGCGCACGCTCGGTCTGTTCTCCTCCCGGCGGGCCGCCACGGCCGCGGCGACCGCGCTGCGGCCCCGGCTCGGCGTGCCGATCCTGCTCCAGGGCGACGACCAGCTGCCCACGCTCGTCCGCCGGTTCACGGACGACGAGCCCACATGCCTCTTCGGCACGCTGTCGCTCTGGCAGGGCGTCGACGTGCCCGGGCCGACGTGCCGGCTCGTCATCGTCGACCGCATCCCGTTCCCGCGCCCGGACGACCCCCTCACGGCCGCCCGCACCCAGGCCGTGGCCTCGTCGGGCGGCAACGGCTTCATGGCCGTCGCGGCGACCCACGCCGCGCTGCTCCTCGCGCAGGGCGCCGGTCGGCTGATCCGCTCGGCGGAGGACCGCGGCGTCGTCGCGATCCTCGACCCGCGGCTCGCGACGGCGCGCTACTCGTCGTTCCTGCTGCGCTCGATGCCGCCGTTCTGGCTGACCACTGACCTCGATGTCGCGGTCTCCGCCCTGGGCAGGCTGGCCTCGTCAGGTTAGCCTCGACCAGGCAGACCGCCACGCGGTGGCCGGTTGGAGGAGGGGACATGAGCGAGCTCGACACGTCCGACGAGGGCGACCTGGCGACCTCCGAGTTCTCGCCGCGGCGGGCTGCCAAGATCGGCATCGTCGGGGCAGGCACCGTGGGGGCGACGATGGCGTTCGCAGCGCTCAACGCGGGCGTGGCTCGCACCGTCGCACTGTTCGACATCAACCGCTCCAAGGTCGAGGCCGAGGCGCTCGACCTCTCCCACGGCATCCAGTTCCTTCCGATGGCCGAGGTGCTGGGGTCGGACGACATCGAGGTGCTGGCCGACTCGGACGTCATCGTGTTCACCGCCGGCGCCAAGCAGAAGCCGGGACAGTCGCGGCTCGACCTCGCGGAGGCGACGATCGCGCTCGTCGCCAAGGTGCTGCCCGACCTGGTGCGCATCGCCCCGAACGCGGTGCACGTCATGGTGACCAACCCGGTCGACGTCGTCACGTACGCGGCGCTGAAGATCTCGGGCCTGCCGTCGAACCAGCTCTTCGGCTCCGGCACGCTGCTCGACTCGTCACGCCTGCGCTACCTCATCGCCGCCGAGACCAGCGTCGCCGTGCAGAGCGTGCACGCCTGGGTCGTCGGCGAGCACGGCGACACCGAGATCCCGCTGTGGAGCATCGCGAGCCTCGGCGGCGTGCCGCTCCTGGACTGGAAGGGCGTGGGCAAGCACGGCCCGCTCACACCCGCGCTGCGCGACGAGATCGCTCATGAGGTCGTCTCGGCGGCCTATCGGATCATCGAGGGCAAGGGCGCGACGAACTACGCCATCGGCCTCGCCGGCACGCAGATCGTCGAGTCGATCCTCAAGGACGAGCACCGCGTGCTGCCCGTGTCCTCGCTCCTCGACGACTACTTCGGCATCAGCGACGTGTGCCTCTCCGTCCCGACGGTCGTCGGCGCCAGCGGGGTGGGCGAACGGCTGCCCGTACCGATGTCGCCCGACGAGCTCGACGGCCTGAGGCGCTCCGCCGACGCGGTGCGCGAGGTGGCGCGCCGCTTCGGCTACTGAGCGTCACAGGCTGCGCAGCACGCTGACGACGCGGCCGAGGATGGTCGCGGCGTCCCCGTCGATGGGGGAGTAGGCGCGGTTCTGCGGCATGAGCCACACGTGCCCGTCGGTGCGCCGGAGGGTCTTCACGGTGGCTTCGCCGTCGATCATCGCCGCCACGATCTCGCCGTTCTCCGCCACCTGCTGGCGCCGCACGACGACCCAGTCGCCGTCGCAGATCGCGGCGTCGACCATCGAGTCGCCGCGCACGCGCAGCAGGAAGAGCTCGCCGTCGCCGACCAGCTGGCGGGGCAGCGGGAACACGTCCTCGACGACCTGCTCGGCGAGGATCGGGCCGCCGGCGGCGATCCGGCCGACGACCGGCACGTACGTCGGCGACGGGGCACGGTCGAACTCGGGTGCGTCGGGGTCGAGGCCCGCCGCCCAGTCGGCCCCCTGCCACGACGGGACCGCACGCGAGTCGTCGGGGTGGACCACCTCCATGGCGCGAGGCTTCATCGGGTCGCGGCGGAGGTAGCCCTTCTTCTCGAGCACGCCGAGCTGGTGCTTGACGCTGGAGGGGCTCGTGAGGCCGACGGCCTCGCCGATCTCGCGCATGGTGGGCGGAAAGCCCCGCTGCTCGACGGACGCGCGGATGGTCTGCAGCACCAGCCGCTGGCGGGCGGTCAGGCCGTCGCCGTCCGGAGCGCCGCCGGGCAGCTCGTGCACCGACGCCAGGCCCTCGTTGTCGGCGGTCCCTCGCGTATCCGTCACCGTCTGTCCTTCCCCCAGGCCGGTCACCCGGCTGCTCCGGTCCCGCCGGCGGCGGGCAGTGCCAGTTCATGTCAGTGGTGCGTGGTGCGCTGTGCTCGTGCCGCCAGCCTAGAGGCCGCGACACGCCGGATCAAACAATTGTTCGATCGTGTCTCGACGGATGTCGGTCCGGTCTGGTAAACATCGTACGAGCGTTCGACGTACGTCTGTTCGACCGACACGCGGCCGGTCGGGCACGACGAGGAATGGGGGAGGCAGTCATGAGCACGCTCGCGGCAGTCGCTGGTGGAGCCGTCATGGTCCGGGACGCCCGGGACCGCCGGGCGGCGCGGCCTGCGCCGATGCACCTGACCCGGCGCGGGCGTGTGGTGGTCCTGCTGCTCGGCCTCGCCATCTTGCTCGGCGGCACGCTCGCTGCCACGCGCGCCACCGCGGAGGGCCCGACGAGCGCGCCGGAGGTCGAGCGCTACGTCGTGGTGCCGGGCGACACGCTGTGGGAGATCGCCTCGGGCATCGCCCACCCGGGCGAGGACGTGCGGGACGTGGTCCAGCGGATCCAGGTGCTCAACGACATGTCCTCGGCGTCGCTCGTCGCGGGCCGGGAGATCCTGCTGCCGCTCACGGACTGACGAGCACCTATGTGCAGCGGGTACTCGCTTGCGTCTCGTCGGGCCGTCCCCTAGCGTCCCTGGGGTTCGCGCGCCCGATGGTGGGCGCGGTCGACGAGCGCCGGCGAGAGGACGACCCGTGCACTGCCCGTTCTGCCGCCACCCGGACTCGAGGGTCGTCGACTCGCGCACGTCCGACGACGGCTCGTCGATCCGGCGGCGTCGGCAGTGCCCCAACTGCGGGCGGCGGTTCACCACGCTCGAGACGACGAGCCTGTCGGTGGTCAAGCGCTCGGGGGTCATCGAGCCGTTCAGCCGGGAGAAGGTCGTCGGCGGGCTCCGCAAGGCGTGCCAGGGCCGTCCCGTGAGCGAGGACGACCTGGCGCTGCTGGCGCAGGGCGTCGAGGAGACGCTGCGGGCCTCAGGCCAGGCGGAGATCGACTCGTACGAGATCGGCCTGGCGATCCTCGGGCCGCTGCGGGAGCTCGACGAGGTGGCGTACCTGAGGTTCGCGTCCGTCTACCAGGGCTTCAGCTCGCTCGAGGACTTCGAGGCGGCGATCACGCTGCTGCGCTCGGCGCACGCCGGGGACGACGAGCGGGTCGAGGCGGCGCCGGTCGCGGCTCCCGTCGATGTGCCGGGCGGCGACGCCGGCTGACGTTGCTGCGTCCCGCCGGGGTAGGAGAGGCTGGGGCGTGACGAGAGATGGAGGAGGCACCATGGCCGCCGAGGAGCACGACGAGCAACCGCGCCCGACCGTGAGCGAGGACCAGAAGGCCCGCTACCGCGAGGCGCTCGAACGCAAGAAGTCCGCACAGCACCTGACGGCCGGCGGCTCCAACGGTGCCGGTGCGGTCCACGGTTCGGAGACGTCCGGCCCGACGCAGCGCCGCTTCCAGCGCAAGTCGGGCTCGTCCTGACGGGCGGCGGTGGGTCGGGCCGCGCGGCCGGCCCCACCGCGAGCGACGACTCCTAGGACAGGACCCGCAGCCGGACCGACTCCGGCCGTGCGCCGAGGGCCGCCGTCACGTCGTCGGACACCGCGGAGCCCGCGTCGGTGACCACGTAGCCGATCTCGCCGCGGGTCGCCAGCAGCTGGCCCTCGATGTTGACGCCGTGCTCGGCGAGCGTGGCGTTCACGGCGGCCAGCACACCGGGGACGTTGCGGTGCAGGTAGGCGAACCGGTGCACGTCCGGGATGGCCTCGAGCGCGACGTTGGGGAGGTTGACGGACAGGGTCGTCGACCCGGTGGCGAGGTAGTCGCGCACCTTGTGCGAGACGAACTGGCCGATCGCCTCCTGCGCCTCCTCGGTGGACCCGCCGACGTGAGGCGTGAGGATGACGTTCGGAAGGCCGCGCAGCTCGGAGTCGAACGGGTCGCCGTTGCGCTTGGGCTCCGTGGGGAAGACGTCGACCGCGGCACCGGCGATCTGACCGGACGCGATCGAGTCCGCCAGCGCGGCGTAGTCCACGACGAACCCGCGCGAGAGGTTGAGGAACACGGCTCCGGGGCGCATCCGGGAGAACTGCTTCTCGCCGAAGAGGCCGGCGTTTCCGGCGCGGCCGTCGACGTGGAGCGTGACGATGTCGGCCGCGTCGAGCAGCTCGTCGAGCGAGTGCATGCGGCGGGCGTTGCCCAGGGAGAGCTTCTCGGCGGTGTCGTAGAACACCACGGACATGCCGAGGTTCTCGGCGAGCACCGACAGCTGCGTGCCGATGTTGCCGTAGCCGACGATGCCGAGCGTGCGCCCGCGCACCTCGTGCGAGCCGGATGCTGACTTGTTCCAGACGCCCGCGTGCATCTGCTTGTCGAACTCGGTCAGCCGCCGCGTCAGGGCGATGATGTCGGCGATCGCCACCTCGACGACCGAGCGCGTGTTGGAGAACGGCGCGTTGAACACGGCGATGCCGTGGCTCGCGGCGGCCCGCACGTCGATCTGGTTCGTGCCGATGCAGTAGGCGCCGATCGCCAGCAGCTCGGGCGCGGCGGCGAGCACCTCGGCGCTCACCTGCGTCTTCGAGCGGATTCCGAGCAGGCTGACGCCGTCGAGGGCCTCGATGAGCTCCCCGTCGTCGAGCGCGCCGGATCGCGAGACCACCTCGAACCCGGTGGACTCGAGGATCTGGCGGCCGAGCGGGTGGACATTCTCGAGAAGAAGCGCCTTCAGCACCCGTCTATGGTGCTCCCGTCCCACCCCGTGAGCCGAATTCGTCCCGCAGAGCGGGATTCCTAGGAGTCGAGTCCCGTGGGCAGGTCGGCGGCGTGCACCACGTGCAGCCGGACGGTCGGCCGGGTCATGGCGACGTAGAGGTCGCCGGCCGCGAGGTCGGCGGGTTCGACGAGCACGACGACGTCGAACTCCAGACCCTTCGCCTGCACGGGCGTGAGCACGACGAGCGGGGCGTCCAGGTCGACGTCGTCGGCCGAGGTGGGCTCGCGCAAGCCGCCCTGGCCGGCCGCGGCCAGCGCCCGGCGGACCGCGCCCACGCGCTCGTCCGACGCCACGATCGCGACCCGCCCGGCGCCCGAGGCGTCGATGATGCCGCCGGCCGCTTCGATGGCGCGCGCCGCGGCGACCGACGCGAGCTCGTCGTCGGCCACGCGCCGGGTCGTCAGCGAGTCGGGCACGTCGCGGGCGGACGTCAGCGGCGAGACCGGGAGCCCGGCCGCGATGGCGACGCGGAGCGCGGCATCCGCGACGGCCGCGGGCGTGCGGTAGTTGATCGTGAGCTCGGCGCGCCGCCACGACCCGTGCAGCAGGGGGTCGAGCGTCGTCGCCCACGCGTGCGCGCCGGCCTGGGTCGACGTCTGCGCGACGTCGCCGACGATCGTCATGGACCGCGTCGGCACCCGCCGCAGCAGCGCGCGCCAGGCCATTGCGGACAGCTCCTGGGCCTCGTCGACCACCACGTGCCCGTAGGTCCAGGTCCGGTCCACGGCCGCCCGCTCGGCGGTGGTCAGCGAGGGGCCCGCCGACGAGAACCGCTCGGCGAGCGTGTCGGCAGACACGAACGCGCTCGCCCACGTGGTGGAGAGCACCTGGCGGGCGTACTCGACCTCCTGGGCCCGGCGCTCGGCGTCGGCCCGCGCCTGGGCGCGCGCCGCCTGGTCGTCCTCGCCCAACAGCTCGGCCGCCTCGTCGAGGAGCGGCACGTCCGCCGGCGTCCAGGGGGCGCCGATCGGCCGGGCAAGCAGCTCGCGTTCCCGTGCGGTCAGCTCCGGCGCGGCCTCGGCGAGCCGGTGCGGCTTGGCGAAGAGGTCGCCGACCAGCCCCTCGGGCGTCAGCGGCAGCCACGCGAGGTTGAGCGCGACGCGGATCGCCCGGGTGGTGCGCAGCTCCTCGATGATCCCGTCGCGGTCGTCCGGCGAGATGCCGAAGGCCAGCTGCTCCGCGTACTGGTCGGCCAGGCGCCCGAGCATCTCCCGCACGAACGTGGCCCGCGCGAGGTTGTGAGGGCGGTGCTGGCGCCGAGCGCGGGCGATGGCGGCGGTCACGTCCCGCGGCCGCACGACGACCGTGCGCCCGTCCACCCGTGTCTCGACGGGCTCGGCGGGCACGCGCTCCCGCGCCCGGATGGCGCGGGCGATGATCTCGGCCCAGACCGCCCGGCCCTTGATCTCGGCCACCTCGTCGGGCTCGGTGGCGCGCGCCGAGATGCCCGGGTAGAGCTCGGCAAGCGTCGTGGTCACTACGCCGTTCTCGCCGAGGGACGGCAGCACCTGGTCGATGTAGTGCAGGAAGGTCCTGCTCGGCCCGACGAGCAGCACCCCGGAGCGGTCGAGCACGCGGCGGTGCGCGTAGAGCAGGTAGGCCGCGCGGTGGAGCGCGACGGCGGTCTTGCCCGTGCCGGGCCCGCCCTGCACGACGAGCGCTCCGGAGAGCTCGGACCGGATGATCGTGTCCTGCTCGGCCTGGATCGTGGCGACGATGTCGCCCATGCGCCCGGTGCGCCGCGACGCGAGCGAGGCGAGCAGCGCGCCCTCGCCCGAGAGGTGTTCGAGCGCCGCGCCCTCCGCGTTCTCGAGGTCGAGCAGTTCGTCCTCCACGCCGGTGACCGTGCGCCGCGACGTGACGAGGTGCCGGCGGCGCACCACGCCGTCGGGATGGGCCGCCGTCGCGCGGTAGAACGGCTGCGCCGCGGGGGCCCGCCAGTCCGTCAGGAGCGGCGTCTGCTCCTCGTCGGTCAGCCCGATGCGGCCGACATAGCGCCGCTCGCCGTCCGCGAGGTCGAGCCGGCCGAACGCCAGGCGCTCCTCGACCGCCTCGAGCTGGGCGATGCGGTCCTCGTAGAGCGTCGCGAACGCGTCGCGCTCGCTGCGGTTCTGGGGCGACCCCGACGGCCCGGTCCGGCGGACGTCGGACAGCCGGCGTCGCGTCTGAGCGCGGAGCGAGTCGAGGCGGGTGTAGAGCTCGTCGAGCACCTTCTGCTCGTCGGCAAGCTCCTCCTGCCGTCCTGCCACCTGGAGTGCCCCCGTCCGGGTCGGAGATCCGTGCGCGCGTTCCGACCGCGCACAACGGCCGTCCATTATCCGCCGTCGGAAAGGGTCCCCAAACCGGGCGCGCGTCCAAACGACGGGAAGAGGCGGCGCCGCGAGGTGGTTGGGTGGGGGAAGAGACGACGAGAGGCAGAAGGACATGCTGGATCCTTCCGAGATCTATGAGGTTGACGAGGCCGTGGCGGCCGAGGTCGACGAGCTGGCCGCGGCCGGCTCGGGACCGGTGCTGGTGCACGCGGTCCGTGGCTTCGTCGACGCCGGCCACGCGGGCGAGATCGCGGCCGAGCACGTCGTCGACGAGCTGCCCACGCGGCGCCTGGTGACGTTCGACGTCGACCAGCTGCTGGACTACCGGTCGAGGCGGCCGATGATGACGTTCGACTCGTCGACGTGGCGCGAGTACGAGGATCCGCAGCTCGTGGTCGACCTGGTCGACGACGCCGCCGGCACACCCTTCCTGCTGCTTCACGGCACCGAGCCCGACGTGCAGTGGGAGCGGTATGTCGCCGCGGTGCGCCAGCTCGTCGAGCGATTCTCGGTGCCCCTGACCGTCGGCATCCACGGGGTGCCGATGGGCGTCCCGCACACGCGGCCGATCACGCTGACGGCGCACGCCACCCGGGCCGAGCTCGTCGCCGACTTCCCGTCGTGGTTCGGCATGGTGCGCGTGCCCGCGTCAGCGCAGACGCTGCTGGAGCTGCGGCTCGGCCAGTCCGGGCATGACGCCATGGGGTTCGTCGTCCACGTGCCCCACTACCTGGCGCAGTCGACGTACCCGCAGGCCGCGATCGCGGCGCTGCACCGCCTGGAGGATGTGGCCGGCCTGGAGCTCAAGGTCGCCGAGCTCGAGGACGCCGCCCAGGAGGCGTCGCGCCAGATCGAGGACCAGGTCGCCGGCTCCGAGGAGGTCGCCGCCCTCGTGCATGCGCTCGAGGAGCAGTACGACGCGTTCACGCGAGGCATCGGGCGGGCCGGCCTGCTGGCCGCCACGGACCTTCCGACCGCCGAGGAGCTGGGCGCGGAGTTCGAGCGATTCCTCGCGGAACAGCGTCCGGACGAGAGCTGAAAGCCCGATCGCCAATCCTTTGGCCGTTTATCGGATCGTTGTCGGCTTTACCGGATCGTTGCATAGCGGGACCTTTGCGCCTTCCCAAACGATGGCGGGAGCGCGGGGCCTCGTGCGAGGATGCCTGCGTTGCAGTGACGTGCGGACGCTCGACCGGCAGGCTTGCTCCACCGGCGCAGGACGTGAGGCATTGCGGCAGCGGATCAGGCGCGGTGCCTGAGCCGTCACCGGGCAGAAGGAAGCAGGACATGGCACAGGGTGCTGTCAAGTGGTTCAACGCCGAGAAGGGCTACGGGTTCATCGCCCAGGACGGCGGCGGCGCCGACGTCTTCGTCCACTACTCGGCCATCGACTCGCAGGGTTACCGGTCTCTGGACGAGGGCCAGCGCGTCGAGTTCGAGATCACTCAGGGGCAGAAGGGCCCGCAGGCCGAGCACGTCAAGCCGCTCTGAGCGACGCGGCGGCCGTAGCGGCCGTCCGTGACGACTGGAAGGACCGTTCCCGTATCGACGGGGGCGGTCCTTCGTCGTTGTGCGGTGTTTGTCAGCCGAGAACGTCGTGGCGCACGGCCGCGCGCCCGACGAATTCCGCAAGATCCTCGTCGAGGAGGATGCGGGCCGGCACGGGCAGCGTGCGCAGCGCGCGCGCCAGCGCGGGGGAGGCGAGCAGGTCCGGGTCGTCGGTCCCCACGACGACGAGGTTGCCGTAGCGACGCCCTCGGAGCACGCCGGGTTCGGCGATGACGGCCGCGCTCGGGAGGACCGACGCCACGGTCGCGGCCTCCGCGCGCGCGAGCGGCAGCGGCGGACGGTCCGCGCAGTTCGCCAGGTAGACGCCGCCGGGGCGCAGCACGCGAGCGACCTGGGCGGTGAACTCGGCCGTGGCGAGGTGCGTGGGCGTGCCGTCCCCCGCGAAGGCGTCGCGCACGACGACGTCCGCGCTCGAGTCGGGCAGGCCGTCGAGCACGAGGCGCGCGTCGCCGACCCTGATCCGGAGGGCCGGCGAGCGGGGCAGGTCGAACCACCGCCGGACGAGGTCGGCGAGTGCGGCGTCGATGTCGACGGCCAGCTGGCGCGAGCCGGGGCGCGCGGCGTCCAGCGCCCGGGCGAGGGCGCAGCCGGCGGCGCCGAGGTGCACGGCCGCGATCGGGCCGGACGGCAGGCGCTCGACGACCGCGGCCATCTGCTGCATGTACTCGAACTCGAGACGGGTGGGGTCGACGAGGTCCAGGTGCGAGCTCGGCACGCCGTTGACCAGCAGCGTCACGCCGTCCGGGTCGTCGCGCTCGCGCTGCAGCTCGGCGGTGCCGGTGTCGATCGGAACGGGTCCGAGCGGCCACGAAGCCGGTGTCGGTGGCCGGTGCGACGCTGGGCGGGACATCGGGACCAGGCTAGGGGTGGTTCGAGGGGCTTGACGCCATCGAACATCTGTTCGATGATGGGGGCGGAGGTGACGGACATGACGGTCGTGCGGATGCTGGCGCGAGCGGACGCGGAGCTGCTTGCGGCGCAGTTCTCGGGGGAGGCGTGGGAGCGGTTCACGCACGCGCACCTCGCCGCGGTGCGTGCGGCGGCGGCCGTCGTGGCCGCTCGGGGCCGTCCGTCCGGGCGCGGGGCGCCCCGCACCGTGTGGGAGATGCTCCTGGCGGTCGCGCCGGAGATGGCGCGGTGGGCGGCGGTGTTCGCCGACGGCGCGCGGCTGCGGGCCGCGCTGGACGCCGGCCGGTTCGACGCGGTGTCCGTCGCGCGGGCGGAGCAGGCGCTGTGCGACGCCG
>Ga0207854_1000054_pt1 | contig 15509 bp, 14 predicted proteins | sample LuqExpMetagenom7_FD_187765 | JGI IMG/M metagenome (GOLD analysis project Ga0207854, IMG submission 187765) | Tropical forest soil microbial communities from Luquillo Experimental Forest, Puerto Rico - Sample 7 (SPAdes) | ecosystem: Environmental > Terrestrial > Soil > Tropical forest ...
CGCCGCCGTCCGAGCCGTACCCCAGCTGCGTGATGCGCGTGCCGGCCTCGACCAGGCGCCGCAGGATGGCCCGCTCGCGCACGATGCGCGCGTAGTAGCCGGCGTTCGCCGCCGTCGGCACCGTCGCGATGAGGGTGTGCAGGTAGGGCGCCCCGCCGACGCGGCCGAGCTCGCCGCGCTTCGTCAGCTCGTCGGCCACCGTGATCGCGTCGGCCGGCTCGCCGCGGCCGTAGAGGTCGAGGATCGCCTCGTACACGATCTCGTGCGCCGGGCGGTAGAAGTCCGTGCCGCGCAGCACCTCGACGACGTCGGCGATCGCGTCCTTGCTGATCATCATGCCGCCGAGCACCGAGCGCTCCGCGTCGACGTCCTGCGGCGGGGTGCGATCCCGGCCGGCCGACAGGCCGTACTCGAGATCCTCGATCGTCACCGGCACCCCACCTCGCTCGTTCCGCACTGGCTCGAACAAACGTTCCCAGAGGGCACTGACAATCTCACCGACCCACCGCCAGATCCGGCCCCCCGGACCGATGACCACCCGAGGCTAGGAGGCACCCCGGTGGCGGCACAACGACCTCCGTCCACACCCTCTGTGGACCGCCTGGGGACGGGTGCGGGGCCCCTGTGCACAGGTCGTGGAAAGGACTGTGGATACTGGTCGCGCGCCGCGTTCCCGCGGCTCAGCGACCTGCACCGTCACTGTGCACGGGCTGTGGAACCGAGCGAGCTGGGGCAAGTTGGCCGGGATTTCACCTGATGGACACACCACGTCCACGATCGACCGACAAGTGCTCGCGCTGGCCGTCCCCGCCCTCGGGGCCCTCGTCGCCGAGCCTCTCTTCGTCCTCGTCGACTCGGCCATCGTCGGCCATCTCGGGCCCGCTCCGCTCGCCGGGCTGGCCCTCGCGTCGACCGTCCTGACCACCGTCGTCGGCCTCTGCGTGTTCCTCGCGTACGCGACGACGGCCGCCGTCGCCCGCCGCCTGGGCGCGCACGACGAGCGCGGCGCGCTCCGCTCCGGCATCGACGGCCTCTGGCTGGCGCTCGTCCTCGGGGTCGTCCTCGCGATCGGCCTCTGGCTGCTCGCCCCGTGGCTCGTCGGCCTCCTCGGCGCGCACGACGAGGTCGCGCGCCAGGCCGTGACGTACCTGCGCTTCTCGGCACCCGGCCTGCCCGGGATGCTCGGGGTGCTCGCCGCGACGGGCGTGCTCCGCGGCCTCCAGGACACGCGCACCCCGCTCCTGGTCGCAGGCACCGGCGCCGTCGTCAACGCGGGCCTCAACGCGCTGCTCGTCTACGGCGTCGGCCTGGGCATCGCCGGCTCGGGCCTGGGCACCGCCGCGACGCAGCTCGCGATGGCGGCCTGGCTCGATGCGCTCGTCGTGCGCGGCGCCCGACGACGCGGCGTCGCCGTCACCCCCACCGCCGGTGGCCTGCACGGCTCCGCCCGCTCGGGGGCGCCGCTGCTCGCGCGGACGGCGACGCTGCGCGCCGCCATCGTCCTCACCACCTGGGTCGCCGCCGGCCTCGGCACGGCCGCGCTCGCCGGCCACCAGGTGGTCAGCGCGGTCTGGGGGCTGACGGCGTTCGCCCTGGACGCGCTGGCGATCGCCGCCCAGGCGCTCGTCGGGCACGCTCTCGGCGCCGGCGACGTCCCACGCGCCCGCGCCCTCCTTCGTCGCACGCTGCGCTGGGGCGTGGTGGTGGGTGTGGCGCTCGGGGTGCTCGTCGCCGCGTCGTCGCCCTGGCTGGTCCGCCTCTTCTCGTCGGACCCCGAGGTCTGGCACGCCGCCGGGCGCGCCCTGCTCGTCGCCGCGGTGTGCCTGCCGATCGCCGGCTACGCGTTCGTCCTCGACGGCGTGCTCATCGGAGCGGGCGACGGCGTGTTCCTCGCCAAGGCGGGCGTCGTCACGCTGGCCGTCTACGTGCCCTTCGCCCTGGCGGTCCGCCAGTGGGCTCCGGGGGGTGCCGCGGGGCTCGCCTGGCTGTGGGCGGCCTTCGCCGGCGTGTTCATGGCGTCCCGCGCGCTGACCACCGGCTGGCGTTCTCGCGGATCCGGGTGGACAGTACCCGGGTCGGATCGACGATGAGGCCCCCGACGTTGTGATCACGCTGTGCCGACGGGGTTCTTGAATCGTGATCCGTTGTTGTGGTGAGGTAACGCAACCGAAACCCAACGGGCCTACGTTGACGCTCACCCGACGCTGACGGGTCGGGAACAGGGGCGCACAGGCAGCCCACAACCACGGAGGTAGCACATGCGCATCTCGACACCACGCCTCGCAGGCGTGGCGCTCGTCACGATTGCCGGGCTCGTGCTCGTCGGGTGTTCCTCGAAGGCTCCGAGCGCGTCGTCCACGGGAACCAGTGGCGGGCTGTCCATCCAGCCGCTCCTGCAGGTCGACAAGGACGGCAAGGAGGTCAAGGCTCAGGGAGGTGGTACCCCCGCGACCCCGGCAGGCGACGGCAAGGCGACCTGCGCCTCGACGACGACCATCGCCATGGCGGGCGCCCTGACCGGACCGAACGCCGCACTCGGCATCAACATCAGCAACGGCGCCCAGCTCGCGATCGCGCAGCACAACGCCGCGAACAAGGACTGCCAGGTCCAGTACAAGGGCTACGACACCGAGGGTGACCCGGCCAAGGCCCCCGCCGTGGCGACGCAGATCATCAACAACGCGGACGTCATCGGCCTCATCGGCCCGGCGTTCTCCGGCGAGACGAAGGCCACCGGCGCCGCGTTCCACGACGCGGGCCTGCTGTCCCTCACCGCGTCGGCGACGAACCCCGCGCTCACGACGAACGGCTGGACCAACTTCTTCCGCGGCCTGGCGAACGACGCCGTGCAGGGTCCGTCGGTGGCCGCCTACCTGGTGAACACCGCGAACTACAAGAAGGTCTGCGTCGTGAAGGACGACTCCGACTACGGCGTCGGCCTGGCCCAGCAGATCACCACGGGCCTCGGCTCCGCCGCGGACTCGAGCTGCGCGCTCTCCGTGAAGACCGGCGACAAGGACTTCTCGTCCGCCGTCCAGTCGATCAAGACCGCCGCTCCCGACGCGATCTTCTACTCGGGCTACTACGCCGAGGCCGCCCCGTTCGTCGCGCAGCTGCGCACCGGCGGCGTGACCGCGACCTTCGTCTCCGCCGACGGCACCAACGACCCGCAGTTCGTCAAGCAGGCCGGCTCGGCCTCCAAGGACGCCATCCTGTCCTGCCCCTGCGGCCCGGCTCCGGCGGACTTCGAGAAGGCGTATGAGGCGAAGTGGAACGTCGCCTCCGGCGTCTACTCGGTCGAGGCCTACGACCTCGCGACGATCGTCCTCAAGGCGATCGACAGCGGCGCGAAGGACCGCGCCTCGGTGGTCAACTTCGTCAAGAACTACTCGGGTGACGGCCTGGCCCGCCACTACCAGTGGGACGCGAAGGGCGAGCTCGCCTCGGCCCTCATCTGGATCTACAAGGTGAAGTAGGCGCCCTCGAAGGCCCGGGCTCCACATCGGAGCCCGGGCCTTCGTCGCTCGTCCCCGTCACGTCCCGTGGGAGGAAACCTCCTTGCTCTCCAGCTTCGACATCGGCGCCCTGGGCCACAGCTTCTGGGCCCTCACCATCAGCGGTCTGACCTACGGGTCGATCTACGCCCTCGTCGCCGTCGGCTACACCCTGGTCTACGGCGTGCTGCGGCTCATCAACTTCGCGCACTCCGAGATCTTCATGCTCGGCATGTTCGGCCAGTACGCGACCCTCATGCTGCTCGGCTTCGTTCCCCAGGGTGACGCGTACGACATGGGCGTCCCGCAGACCCTGATGTACCTCGGCCTCGCGATGCTCGGCGGCATGATCGTCTCCGGCGCCTCCGCCGTGGGCCTCGAGCGCGTGGCCTACCGGCCGCTGCGCCGCCGCGGCGCCCCCGCCCTCGTCTTCCTCATCACCGCCATCGGCGCGTCGTTCGTGATCCAGGAGTTCGTGCACTTCGTCCTGCCGAAGCTGACGAACAACCAGCTCGGTGGCCTCAACGCCCAGCAGCCGATCCGGCTGGCGTCGCCCTCGATCCAGTTCACGATCTTCGGCGCGCCCGTGACGAACATCGACATCACGATCGTCGTCTCCGCGCTGGTCCTCGCCTTCGCGACCGACCGGTTCATCAACGGCTCGAAGTTCGGACGAGGCATCCGGTCCGTCGCCCAGGACCCCGTGACCGCGACGCTCATGGGCGTCTCGCGCGAGCGGGTCATCATGTTGACGTTCCTCATCGGCGGCCTGCTCGCCGGCGCCGCGGCCACGCTCTACACGCTGCGGGTGCCCAACGGGATCATCTACAACGGCGGCTTCATCCTCGGCATCAAGGCCTTCTGCGCCGCCGTGCTCGGCGGCATCGGCAACCTCCGGGGCGCCCTGCTCGGCGGCCTGCTGCTCGGCGTCATGGAGATGTACGGGCAGACCCTGTTCGGCAACGAGTGGCGCGACGTCGTGGCCTTCGTCGTCCTTGTGCTCGTGCTGATGTTCCGGCCGACCGGCATCCTGGGTGAGTCGTTGGGGAGGGCCCGAGCATGACCACGACGCAGGTCACCGCCCCCACCCCCACCGCCCCCCCGGCGCCCCACCTGGGCGTTGGCGACCGGATGCGGCTGTGGTGGGCCTCGTTGCCGCGCCCCGCGCAGTGGGGCTTCGGCGTGCCGTTCATCGCGCTGCTGGCCGCCCTGCCGATCCTCCGCCCGCCGGTGCTGACCACCGAGGGCACCGACTTCGGCGGCGTCCTCGCCCAGTGGGGCATGTACGCCCTCCTGGCCATCGGCCTGAACGTCGTCGTCGGCCAGGCCGGGCTGCTCGACCTCGGCTACGTCGGCTTCTACGCGATCGGTGCCTACACCGTCGCCCTGCTGACCAGCCCGGACAGCCCGTGGAACCAGACCGACACCTGGCTCTCGCACCACTGGGCCTGGGTCTTCGCGCTGCCGATCGCCGTCCTCATCACATCGATCTCGGGCCTCATCCTCGGGATACCGACACTTCGGCTGCGCGGCGACTACCTCGCGATCGTCACGCTGGGGTTCGGCGAGATCGTCCGCCTCCTGGCCGACAACCTCGGGACCATCACGGGCGGCGGCCGGGGCCTCTCCCAGATCGCCTTCCCGCTGTTCGGTCAGAGCGAGTCGCGGCCCAACGGCGTCTTCTCCGCCGGCAACACGAAAGTGCCGTTCAACTTCGGCGCCTGGTGGTACTGGGTGTCGCTGGCGCTGATCATCATCGTGCTGCTCATCGTCGGGAACCTCGAGCGGTCCCGGGTGGGCCGCGCCTGGGTGTCCGTCCGTGAGGACGAGGACGCGGCCGAGATCATGGGCGTGCCCACCTTCAAGTTCAAGCTCTGGGCGTTCCTCATCGGCGCCTCGATCGGTGGGCTCTCCGGCGTGCTCTACGCCGGCCAGGTGCAGTTCGTCAGCCCGCCGACGTTCAACGTCATCAACTCGATGCTGTTCCTCTGCGCCGTCATCGTCGGCGGCCAGGGCAACAAGCTCGGGGTCATCGCCGGGGCGTTCATCATCGTGTACCTGCCGAACTTCTTCCTCGGCCGGGACAACCTGTTCGGCATCCCGATCGACGGCAACAAGATCGCCGACTACAAGTACCTGTTCTTCGGCCTGGCGCTCATGACCCTCATGATCTTCCGACCACAAGGGCTGTTCCCGGCGCGGCAGAAGCTCCTGGCGTACAGCCGTCCGGTCTACGTGGCCGCGCGTCACGCCGCCCTTGCGGCGGCGGGGCTCCTCAAGCACAGCAACGGCGTTCCGGCGTCCGACGAGACCGCCGGAGGTGCCCGATGAGCCTGGGACCTGAGGACCCGCAGGCCGGCGCCGAGCACGGCGACCAGCACCTCGGCATCGAGGCGTACCTCACGTCGGACTCCGTCGAGGAGGAGTTCCTCCCCGACGGCGGCGTGGCCCAGGTGGCGGTCGACCTCGCGGAGATCGACCCGACGCTCGCCGACCCGGAGGCGGTCGCCCAGATCGTCGCCCCGGAGCGCAGGATCCGGACCGAGGTCGGTGCCGCGCTGCTCGAGATGGACGCGGTCACGATGAGGTTCGGCGGGCTCGTCGCGCTCGACGCGGTGTCCTTCGAGATCAAGCGCGGGGAGATCCTCGGCCTCATCGGGCCCAACGGCGCGGGCAAGACGACCTGCTTCAACGCGATGACGGGCGTCTACCGGCCGACGAGCGGCCAGGTGATCTTCGACGGCAGGCCCATCGGCGCGATCAAGCGCAACCAGATCACGCGGCTCGGCATCGCCCGCACGTTCCAGAACATCCGGCTCTTCTCCGACATGACCGCCCTGGAGAACGTGGTCGTGGGCACCGACGCCCGGCACCGGACCTCCGTGCCCGGCGCGGTCCTGCGCCTGCCGCGTCACCGCTCCGAGGAGCACGACGCCCTCGACCGCGCCATGGCCCTGCTGGAGTTCGTCGGCATCGGCCGGCGCGCCACCCAGAAGGCGCGCAACCTGCCGTACGGCGACCAGCGGCGGCTCGAGATCGCCCGCGCGCTGGCCACCGAGCCGAAGCTCCTGTGCCTGGACGAGCCGGCCGCGGGCTTCAACCCGACGGAGAAGGCCGATCTCATGGACCTGATCCGCAAGATCAGGGACGACGGCTACACGGTGCTCCTCATCGAGCACGACATGCGCCTGGTCATGGGCGTCACGGACCGGGTCGTCGTGCTCGAGTTCGGCCGCAAGATCGCCGAAGGCCTGCCGGCCGAGGTCTCCGCCGACCCCGCCGTCATCGCCGCCTACCTGGGAGCGCCCGACGATGCCACTGCTTGAGCTCAAGGACCTCACGGTCTCCTACGGCCGCATCGAGGCCGTGCGCGGCATCTCGCTCACGGTCGAGGAGGGCGAGCTCGTCACGCTCATCGGCGCCAACGGCGCGGGCAAGACCACGACGATGCGCGCGATCTCGGGCATCCGGCCCCTGTCGCGCGGCTCGGTCTGGTTCGACGGCCGCGACATCACGCGGATGAAGGCGCACGAGCGCGTGTTCGCCGGCATCGTCCAGGCCCCCGAGGGGCGCGGCGTCTTCCCGGGGATGACGGTCCTCGAGAACCTCGAGATGGGCGCATACGCGCGCACCTTCAAGACGAAGGCCGAGCACGACACGACGCTGGCGAGCGTGTTCACGCTGTTCCCGCGCCTCGAGGAGCGCCGCACCCAGGTGGGCGGCACCCTCTCGGGCGGCGAGCAGCAGATGCTGGCCATCGGCCGCGCCCTCATGGCCCGGCCCCGGCTGCTCCTGCTCGACGAGCCCTCCATGGGCCTCGCGCCGATGATGATCCAGACGATCTTCCGGACCGTCAGCGAGATCAACGCCACCGGCACGACGATCCTGCTCGTCGAGCAGAACGCCCAGCAGGCGCTCTCGCGCTCCGACCGCGCCTACATCCTCGAGACCGGCGAGGTGGTGACGACCGGCCCCGGCAAGGAGCTGCTCACCGACCCCGCGGTCAAGCAGGCGTACCTCGGCGTGGCCTGACCCCTTTTCTTCAGTTTCCTGAACCCGGGGTCGTGATTCACGCCCGGAAGTTCAGGAAACTGAATCGAGGGTCGGACAAGAAGAAGGGCCCCGAGCCGACCGGCTCGGGGCCCTTCTTCGTTGAGCTGATGTCAGGCCGCGACGACCTTGACGCTCACCTTCGCGGAGACCTCCGGGTGCAGGCGCACCTGGACGGTGTAGTCGCCGACCGCCTTGATCGCCTGGGCGACCTCGATGCGACGCTTGTCGACGGCGGGGGCGCCGGCGGCGGCGACCGCGGCGGCGATCTCCGTGCTGGTGACCGCGCCGAAGAGGCGACCCGACGCGCCGGCCTTGGCCGGGACGGTGATCGTCTTGGCCTCGAGCGCGTCACGCGTCGCCTTGGCCTCGTCGAGCGTGGCGATCTCGCGAGCCTTGCGGGCCTTGCGGATCGCAGTGATGTCCTTCTCGGCGCCCTTGGTCCACGGCATCGCCAGGTTGCGCGGCAGGAGGAAGTTCCGGGCGTACCCGTCCTTGACCTCCACCACGTCACCCGCGGCGCCCAGGCCGGTCACCTCGTGGGTCAGGATGATCTTCGCCATGTCGGTGTCCTTCCTCAGCGCGCCGACGACGAGTACGGCAGCAGGGCCATCTCGCGGGCGTTCTTCACGGCGCGGGCGATCGCCCGCTGCTCCTGGACGGACACCCCGGTCACCCGGCGAGCGCGGATCTTGCCGCGGTCGGAGATGAACTTGCGCAGCAGCGCGGTGTCCTTGTAGTCGATGACGTCGATCTTCGACGTCTTGAGCGGGTTGCTCTTCTTCTTCGGCTTGCGAACGACGGGCTTGGCCATCGTGGTGCTCCTCGGAATCTAGGAGCCCCGGGGTTCACCCGGGGATGGGGTTGGTAAGGGGATCTGTCAGAACGGAGGCTCGTCCGAGTAGCCGCCCGCCGAGCCGCCGGAAGGGGTGGCCCACGGGTCGTCGACCGGGCCGGACGAGCCGGACGAACCGGAGGCGCCCCCGAAGCCGCCGCCACCAAAGCCACCGCCGGACCGCTGGGTCCGGGTGACCTTGGCCGTGGCGTAGCGCAGCGACGGGCCGACCTCGTCGACCTGCACCTCGAACACCGTGCGGTTCTGGCCCTCGCGGTCCTGGTAGGACCGGGAGACCAGGCGGCCGGTGACGATGACGCGCGTGCCCTTGGTCAGCGACTCGGCGACCGACTCGGCCGCCTCCCGCCAGATCGAGCAGCGGAGGAACAGGGTCTCCCCGTCCTTCCACTCGTTGCTCTGGCGGTCGAACGTGCGCGGCGTCGACGCGACGGTGAAGTTCGCCACGGCGGCCCCGGACGGGGTGAAGCGCAGCTCCGGGTCCGCCGTCAGGTTCCCAACCACCGTGATCTGGGTCTCACCAGCCATGCCAGCTCCTCACACTTCGTCGACGTTGGACGAGCACGCTAGGGGCACGCACCGACACGCTCAGGCGCCGGCGCGCAGCACCTTGGTCCGCAGGACGACCTCGTTGAGGCCGAGCTGACGGTCGAGCTCCTTGGCGGTGGCCGGCTCCGCGGAGAAGTTGACGACGGCGTAGATGCCCTCGGACTTCTTCTTGATGTCGTAGGCCAGGCGCCGACGGCCCCAGATGTCGACCTTGTCGACCGACCCGCCGTCGCTCTTCACGACGGTGAGGTACTTGTCGAGCGACGGCGCAACCGTCCGCTCTTCGATCTCGGGGTCGAGGATGATCATGATCTCGTACTGACGCAGGCTCATACCCACCTCCTCTGGTCTTCGCGGTCACGGTCGTTCCGTGACAGGAGGGTCTCGTGCGTCGTGCTGTGTCCTTCGTCGTCCATTCGTCGTACGACGAAGGCACACGGCAGCGGTTCAGGATAGCGGCCCGGCGGACCGGCTACCGAATCTGCCGGTCAGGGGGTGGGCTTGGACGTCGGGGTCGTTGTGGCGGTCGGCGTCGGCGTCGGCGTCGGCGGGGGGCCCGACGAGACGACGATCGTCACCGTGGATCCCGGATCGACGAGCGTGCCGGAGGCCGGGGTCACGCGGATGACACGACCCGCGCCCACGGTGGCCGACGGCTCGTTGGTCACCTGGGGCTGAAGCCCGACGGCCGTGAGCGCCGCCTGGGCGGCGTCCTCCATCTGACCCTGACGAATGTCCGGGACCGTGATCTGGCTCGGGGCCGAGGCCGTGTCGGTCGGGGTCGGGGTCGGGGTGTCCGTCGGGGTCGCGGTGGGCGTCGCCGTCGGGGTGGGTCCGCCGCCGATCCACGCGGGCTGCGGGAACGGGGTCGTCGCCTGCCACGCGGGCATCGCCAGCACGGGCTTCATGTAGTCGGCCCAGAGCTTGGCGGGCCACGAGCCACCCGTGACCTGGCTCTTGTTGCCGAAGGGCGTGATCGAGTCGATCGACGAGCCGTCGGCGCCGTTCTGGTACAGGGCGACGGCGGTGACGATCTTGGGCGTGAAGCCGACGAACCACGCGCTCTTGTTGTCGGTCGACGTGCCGGTCTTGCCGGCGATCGGCACGCCGAGCGGCTTGACGTACGTCGCGCCCGTGCCGTGCTGCACCACCTGCTGCATGGCGTAGGTGGTGTCGGCGATCACGTCCGCCTGGAACACGCGCTTCGGCGTCGAGCCGCCCGTGAAGGCCACCGAGTTGTCGCCCGGGTTGAGCACCTTGGCGACGATATGCGGCTTGTTGTAGACGCCGCCGGCCGCGATCGTCGCGTAGCCGCTCGCCTGGTCGAGGACGTGGACGTCGCCGACGCCGAGCACGTTGGACGCGACGGCCGGCTGCGGGATGGTGACCCCCGCCTTCTTTGCGACGTCGGCCGACTTGTCCGGGCCGACCTGCATGTTGAGCTGGGCGTACACCGTGTTGATCGAGTCCTGCGTCGCCTTGATGAGGTCGACCGCGGTGCCGGGCTGCTCGTTGTCGAAGTTCGAGACCGTGCCGGGCTTGCCGCCGTCCCAGCCCTGGATCGTCTGAGGCGAGTGGCCGTCGAACGTCGTCTTGAGCCCGATGCCCTTCTCGAGGGCCGCGATCAAGGTGTACGGCTTGAACGTCGAGCCGGCCTGGATCTTCTCGTAGGTCACCGTGTTGCGGGAGTCCTTGAGGTAGTCCGGGCCGCCGTACAGTGCGACGATCGCGCCGTTCGACGGGTCGATCGAGGTGACGCCCACGCGGAGCAGCGGGCTGGGCGCCTGGCCGTTCGAGAGGGCTCCCTTTGTGAGGCGGCCGACCGAGTCGACCGCGTCCTGCTGCACGGACTGGTCGATCGTCGTGACGATCGTGTAGCCGCCGCGCTTGATGTCGTCGTACGAGAGGCCCATGTTGGACTGCAGCTCGTCGACGACCATCTGGAGCAGGTAGCCGTTGGGACCCGAGAACGTGTTGCCCGGCGAGTAGGGGATCGTCGCAGGGAACGTGAGCGTGGCGCGGGTGGCCTGGTCGAGGTACCCCTGCTGGACCATCGCATCGAGCACGAGATTCCAGCGGGCCTGGGCCTTCTCCGGGGCGGTCGCGGGATCCCACGAGTTGGGCGACGGCACGATGCCGATCAGCATGGCCGCCTGAGAGACGGTCAGGTCCTTCGCGTCGACATTGAAGTAGGACTGCGCGGCGGCCTGGACGCCGTAGGAGTCCCGGCCCAGGTAGATCGTGTTGAGGTAGCGGTCGAGGATCTGGTCCTTCGGCACGGTCTGGGAGACCTTGAGCGCGAGCATCGCCTCGCGCAGCTTGCCCACGTAGTTCGTCTTCGTCCGCGCGACGAGGTAGTTCTTGACGTACTGCTGGGTCAGGGTCGAAGCGCCCTGCTGGGGCTTGCCCTCGAGATTGTTGACGAGCGCGCGCGCCGTGCCCTTGAGGTCGACGCCGGAGTTCGCGTAGAAGGTGCGGTCCTCCATGGAGACGAGCGCGTCACCCATGTACTTCGGGATCGTCCCCTCGGGGACGATCTGGCGCTTCATCTGCGCGAACTGGCCCATCTGCCCGCCGGGCGAGCCGTCGGCCTTGTTGGCGAAGTAGACGGTCGAGCTCTGGTACGACACCTGGGCGGCCGCCGACGGCACCTGCAGGAACCAGTACATGCCGAACAGCGCGCCAAGGGCCACGAACGCCACGCCGAGCATGCTGCCGAGCACGAACCGCCACGACGGCAGCCACCGGTGGAAGCCGGTGTAGCCCCGCCGTGGGTAGTCGACGAAGCGGCGCTTGCCCCCGCGGCCCTTCGCCGGGCCACGCCCGTTCGTCGTGCCCCTGCCGTACGACGTGCGGGCCCGCGTGGTCTTCGGCGCGGGCGTACCGCGCGTGCCGGCGGCCGCGCGCGTCGAGGCAGGTCGCCCGGCGCTCGTCGTGCCCCTACCCGCCGACGACGACGTGCGCCGGGGCGGCAAGGGGTGCCCGCTGCTGCCTGACACTCGAAATGACCTCCTGGGGGCGAAGAAGGGCGCGCCGACCGTCGGCCGTGCGCGCCGCGCGAACCAGTATGGCCGAGGTCCCTGGCCTGCTATGCGACCGACCCCCGGTCCCGCCCGACCTTCACACGATCGGCACCGGTCCACCGCGTGGGTTGTCTTCGAGACATCGAACCGACATACTCTCCGGATGTATCGAGTTGATACATCGTCCGACGAACAGGGGAGGTGCCGTGCGCGGTCGTACCGACGTCCTCGAGCCGGCCATCCTCGGCCTGCTCGCCGGTTCGCCCATGCACGGCTACGAGCTGCGCAAGCGGCTCAACCTCATGCTCGGCTCGTTCCGGGCCCTGTCCTACGGCTCGCTCTACCCGTGCCTGCGCGGGCTCGTCGAGCGCGGGTGGATCACCGGCGCCGAGTCGCCCGAGACCGCTGACCGCGCCCTCGCGAGCCACCGGGCCAAGATCGTCTACCAGCTGACGGCCGACGGCAAGGAGCACCTCGCCGAGGTGCTGGCCTCGTCGGGCCCGGCCGCGTGGGAGGACGAGAACTTCGACGTCAGGTTCGCGCTCTTCGCGCAGACCGACGCCGAGACGCGGCTGCGCATCCTCGAGGGGCGGCGCACCCGTCTGACCGAGCGGCTGGAGACCATCCGGCAGGGCTTCGCCCGCACCCGCGAGCGCATGGACGAGTACACGCTCGAGCTCCAGCGCCACGGCCTCGAGCAGGTCGAGCGCGAGGTGCGCTGGCTCGACGGACTCATCGACAACGAACGTGGCGCCGCCGGCGCTCGAATCCGCAGCACCGACCGACCGGCCGGTGCGAACCCCCACGCCGAGGACACTGCCCCGGCGGGAACATCACCGAAGAAGGAGCGAGGATGACCGCCATCCGCGTGGCCATCGTCGGCGTGGGCAACTGTGCCTCGTCGCTGGTCCAGGGCGTCCAGTACTACAAGGACGCCGAGGTCGGCAGCAAGGTGCCCGGCCTCATGCACGTGCAGTTCGGCCCGTACCACATCAGCGATGTCGAGTTCGTCGCCGCATTCGACGTCGACGCGAAGAAGGTCGGGTTCGACCTCTCCGAGGCGATCAACGCCTCCGAGAACAACACGATCAAGATCGCCGACGTGGCGCCGACCGGCGTGATCGTGCAGCGTGGCCACACGCTCGACGGCCTGGGCAAGTACTACCTCCAGACGATCGAGGAGTCGGACGCCGAGCCGGTCGACGTCGTCCAGACGCTCAAGGACCTCAGGGTCGACGTCCTCGTCTCCTACCTGCCGGTGGGCTCCGAGGTGGCCGACAAGTTCTACGCGCAGTGCTGCATCGACGCGAACGTCGCGATGGTCAACGCCCTGCCGGTGTTCATCGCCTCCGACCCCGAGTGGGCCGCGAAGTTCGAGGCAGCCGGCGTGCCGATCGTCGGTGACGACATCAAGTCGCAGGTCGGCGCGACCATCACGCACCGCGTGCTCGCCCGCCTGTTCGAGGACCGCGGCGTGATCCTCGACCGGACGTACCAGCTGAACGTCGGCGGCAACATGGACTTCAAGAACATGCTCGAGCGCGAGCGCCTGGAGTCCAAGAAGCTCTCCAAGACGCAGTCGGTCACCTCCAACCTCACCGACGGCCCGCTGGCCGGCAAGAAGGAGGACCGCAACGTCCACATCGGCCCGTCCGACTACGTCGCGTGGCTCGACGACCGCAAGTGGGCGTACGTGCGCCTCGAGGGCCGCGCGTTCGGCGAGGTGCCCCTGAACCTGGAGTACAAGCTCGAGGTGTGGGACTCCCCGAACTCGGCCGGCATCATCATCGACGCGATCCGCGCGGTGAAGATCGCCAAGGACCGGGGCATCGGTGGCGCGATCCTGTCGCCGTCGACCTACCTGTTCAAGTCCCCGCCGGTGCAGATGGAGGACACGTTCGGGCGCGCTCAGCTCGAGGCCTTCATCCGCGGCGAGGTCGAGCGCTGACACGCTCGATTCACCTGTCGAGGGGCCCGGTGACTTCGGTCGCCGGGCCCCTTCGCATGTGAGCGGTGACGCCGCTCGCGGGGCCCTTCGCCGTCTCGGAAGCCGTCCGCCTTCACCTGTGGGGAACATCCGTTGCACGGGGCGTGACGGATGTTCCCCACGAGGGCGCTGCCGGGGCTGGTGCTGTCGAGGCGGCTGTGGACGACGGCCCACGTTCCACCGCGTGGTCGAGCAGGGTGCCCACGTGCCGCCGTCCACCATCGCGAAGCTCCCCGGAGTACGTGCACTGAGCGAGCCCCATCGCGCTCGCGCGATCCGCCAGGACGGCGTGGCCACGACGTCCCAGCTCACCGCGTGGGGATCCTCGCGGTCTCTCGTCGCGCGACGTGTCGCCGCCGGCGAGTGGCAACGGCTCTACTCGGGAGTGATCGCGCTGCAGTCCGGCCCCGTCTCGTGGCGACAGCGCGCGCGAGCCGCGCTCCTCTACGTGGGGCCCGGCGCTGCTCTGTCGCACCGGGCCGCCGCTTTCCACCGGGGCGTGCTTCCGGCGCCAGGCCCGACGATCGACGTGACCGTCGCCCACGCGCGGCGGATCGACCCACAGCCGAGGCTCGTCCTGCACCGCACGAGACACGTGCCGTGGAGCGGAGGGGGTCTCCGGGCTGTCGACGAGGAAGAGGCCGTGCTCGGCTTGGTCGCGGAGGCTACGACCGACGACGAGCTCGTCGGGCTCGTCTGCGAGGCGGTACGCGGCGGCGTGCACACCGACGTCCTCCTGCTCCGCGCGGCGCAGCGCCAGCGGCTGCGCAACCGAGCACTGCTCGCCGAGGTGCTGGGAACGGTGGCGGACGGGACCGAGTCGCCACTCGAGCACCGGTACCGTCGCGACGTGGAGCGCGCCCACGGGCTGCCGCGAGCCGCCGCACAGAAGCGCGAGCGTCTCGGCGGGCGCTGGATCCGCGCGGACCGCGTCTACGTCGGGTGTGGCCTGCGCGTCGAGCTCGACGGGCAGCTTGCCCACCCGTTCGGCACGACGGACGACGATGTCTGGCGGGACAACGCCGTCCTCCTGACCAGCGGAGACATCACCCTGAGGTACCGGTGGTTGCACGTCGTGGCGACGCCGTGCGAGGCCGCGCAACAGGTGATCACCGCGCTGCGGTTCCGGGGCTGGCGCGGGGCGCCTCGCCCGTGCCGGCCGGGATGCCCGGTCCGCTGACTGCGGCTCGGCAGCTCGGTCCGGTGACGGTGGCCCGGGTGCCCAGTCCACCGGGCGCGGGGCCCCGGCATCCGGAGACGGGAGAACGGCGCGCCGCTGACGCTCTGGGGAACATCCGTTGCGCCAGGCGCGACACATGTTCCCCACAGGCCTGCGGGCCGGTGCTCGAGGGCAGCCGGCAGGTGCTTCCGACCACGAGCCGGACGACGAAGACGCCGCCGCGACCCCTGGCGGAACCCGCCTCCGGCTCAGTGGCCGACCACCCAGGACAGGGTGGTCGTCGTGTCGGCGCCGGCGAGGGGCGCGGGGGCCGGCGTGAGGGCCGTGGCGTCGCCGGACGGCGCCACGCGGTCCAGCGTCGGCGGCTCGATCC
>Ga0207854_1000057_pt1 | contig 15213 bp, 15 predicted proteins | sample LuqExpMetagenom7_FD_187765 | JGI IMG/M metagenome (GOLD analysis project Ga0207854, IMG submission 187765) | Tropical forest soil microbial communities from Luquillo Experimental Forest, Puerto Rico - Sample 7 (SPAdes) | ecosystem: Environmental > Terrestrial > Soil > Tropical forest ...
ACGCCGCCTTGTACTCGTCGTACGTCACCTCGCCATCGGCAAACTCCGCCTTCTGCTCCGCGGAGGCGTCGGCATATGTGCCACCCGCACCCGGAACCGTGCCCGGGTTGTTCGGATCCACCGTGGCATACGACGGCAAGGCGGTCGGCTCAGCACCCGCCCCAGCATCCGCCGCACGCGGCGAACAGCCTGCCATCGACAACGCGCCGACACACGCCACAATCGCCACAGCCACTAACCACGACCGCCGCACGCCGAACCCCCTCGCACACCGACCACATCGTCGGACCGATCCGCGAACAAGGCATGTAGGACCCTGCTAGCGTTCGAACCGCCATGCTACTGCCCTTTTGTGGTGCTAGCGGGGCTTCGCTTGCAGCAGAGAAATGACTATCGAGGGGGATGGGTCAGATGAAGCTCAGGCACAAGATCGTCGCAGGGGCCGCCGCCACGGCGCTCACAGTGATCGCAGGTATCGCGGCGGCAGGGCCAGCAAGTGCCACGCAATACCTCACGGCACAGTACTGCGGTTCCATTGGCGGCCAGTACAATGCCTACTCGGACCTGGGTCTGCAGAAGGCTGGCACGTACCACTACACCGGGCCGCTGTGCGGCTGGTACGGAGTCAACACTCATTACATCGTGACGACCACCGGCGCAAGTTACTTCATGGGCTGGCAGCAGAACGCGACGGACATCGCGCAGTATCCCGGATGGCCGGTTGACTACGCGTACCACCAGACCCAACAGAGCGCCCAGATCACCACCCGATAAATCGCCCCTACGGCTCATCGGGCGGCCCGAACATCCTGCAGGTTCGGCGGCATCGAACTCGCTCTTGTCGAGCTTGAATGACTCGCCGACGAAGCGTGAGGGCGCTCGGCTCGCCAAGGGAGACCCCACCTGAAGCTCTCGGGTGGGGGTCTTTCCTTGCGCGCCGCGCCATCTACAGCCCGCGCCCCGGAGTGGCCCGCAGGTGCATGTGGGCCCAGCCGGTGACGACGCCATCCAGCGCGCCGTGGTGCGACGACGTCACCCCCACGCGCGTCCGTGGACTTACGCCTCCGTCCAAGTCGGCCGCGATCCGTGAGCCTGCGACGTGGAGAGCCTCGTAATCCCACGAGCTTGGCGGCCGTTGCACATGTTGACCCGCTCCGGCGGCGGCGACCGTTCCGCTGCCCGGGCCGTCGCAGCCGCCCTCGCTTCGGCCCCCAGCCGCAGCTACGAATCCGGATAGCAACTCGACCTGGCGACTCGCCGTGGGCTCGAGTCTCAGGCCGCCGGCGTGCGCATCTGCAGACTCGAACCCCGAGACGAGCGCATCGCGGAGTCGACTCGTACGGATCAGAGGGGCTACCCGTCTGACTGACACGTGGTCAGGGACCGCACCACCAGTTCGGCGGCTCCTGATCCGGACGTGGGAACGCGCATCCGAACAGCGCCATCAACTCCGCAGGAAAGTTGCTGTTCGCGATGGACGAATGGTTCCCGCCGTTCTCGGCCGAAGCACAGTCGGCTAGCTTGATCAGCACCTCGATCGCGTGGTCGGGGTCCTGGAAGTAGACGGCCACGACCTCGGCGGATCCGTTGCCGCAATGCCCGCCGCCGAAGCCTTTCGCTGCCGCATTCAGGTCGGTCGCCAATGCTGCCGCCTTGGTCGAGTCCGGGATGTCAAGTCGCTGGGAGAACGCCTCCCTGTACTCCGTCGGGGTCGCGCTTGACGGCTCGTCCTTGTACAGACACAGCATCGCGGACGTCGGCGTGAACGGCACGGGCTTGCGCACCGCAGCCGACAACGGACCTTGCAGCCCAGGCTCCTGGGGCGAGGAGGGGCACTGCGGTGGCGAAGTGGCATTGGCGAACTGCCCGTCAGCTGCACCGCTCGCGCAGCCAGTCAGGGTTGCCGCCACGACACAGAGCACCGATACGGCCACGGCTCGTCTTGACCGCGGACGTATCGGCATTCGGCTTGTCAGCACGCTTCTCGACCCCCGGAGTTCACCCCATACACGGTGAAGTCACCCGAACTTGAGATGGGGCCAGGGTAAGCCAGCAGCGTCGCGTCGTTGCAGGACTTCATGTTGTAGTAGAAGTGAGGCGCATTCTGAATCAAGATCCAGCCCGTGTTTGGTGAGTAAACCTGGGCCGACTTGAACGTGACGTTCTGAGTTGCGTACTCGCTGTGGACGTTGCCGGAGAGAAGGGGGCGTTCGTCGATGAACTCAGCGGTCGAGTCCGTCTGGTGAACCCCCGTCCAGTTGATCGTGATGCTCCAGCCAACTGTCTGGTCGGAGATCTGGAACTGAGCCCCCGTCGAGGTGATCGACACGCGCACCCAGATTTGGTCGTTGACGTTCGGGAACCGCTGCACCTGCGCGTACGACTGTTGAGGAACCACCTCGGTCCACACGTTGTAGCCAGTGCTGACGTTCGCTTCTGTTCCAGCCTGGTACAGCGGATAGCTGGAAGTGTTGCCTTGCCCGACACCGGCCCACTGGCTCGACAACGCAGCGGAGCTGCCGCCCGTGATCACGGGGACGTTCCAGGTCGCCTGCGCCTGAGTCCAGGTCTGCCCCGTAGCGACGTTGCCAGCCCAGGCGTGGCTCGTCATTGAGGTGACCGTGGTGCTTGTTGGCTGCACGGCCGCGTCGGGGCTCAGACTTGCCCGGCCCTGCTGGACTTTGATGTCCGAGCAGCTCGTCAGGTCCCGAATCGGGTTGGTCACGTAGTGCTTCCACACCGCGTACTGAGCCGCATCAGTCGGAGCGTTCGGCAGATAGTCCGCTGCCAACTGGTCGCGAGTTGCGGTCACGGGGTTGAGAGACTTGGATCGGTGGACCGTGACGACCGAGAAGCCGCCCGTGCACGCCTGTTCCGAGAGGACCGACGCAGGGTCGGCGGCACCAGCCGCTTGCGCCGTGCTCGGTACTGCCACGATAACTCCGGCAACCAACACGCCAGCCGATGCGCATGCGGCCGCAAAGCGACGAACGCCAGACATTTGAGCCCCCCGCTCAACAGTGGGTACATGACGGGTTAGGCGCGCGACCCGCTACACCCAGCACCAAACTTCGTTGTTCAGCACATTTCCCGGCAGTCGACTGCGGTGGGTGGCAGAGCCGAACGACTCCCGCCCCTGATGCGCCCGCCAAGCATGGACCCTACGCGTCCGCCGAGCCGGCCGTGACCGATTTCGGTCGCTTGTTGGGCGCTCTCAACTTCGAATCGACACCCGGGCTTCGCCGATCGCGCCCGCACCGTCGCTACATGGAGAGGGGAGCCTGACCCGCTTTCGCGGACGGTTTTGGTTGGTTGATCATGCTGCCGCGGTCGCGGCGGTGTGAAGGTTTTCGTACTCGACCGGGGACAGGTCGCCCAGGCTCGAGTGGCGCCGGCGGGGGTTGTACCAGGCCTCGATCCACTCGAAGATCGCCGAGGCCAGCTCGGTCCTTGTGGCCCAGTGGCGGGTGTCGAGCAGCTCGCGCTGCATCGTCGACCAGAACGACTCGATCATCGTGTTGTCCACGGACGAGGCGTACCCGGCCCATCGAGCCGAGCAGGCCTGCTTCGCGCAGCCGGTGGCCGAAGACCCAGGACGTGTACTGGGCTCCGCGGTCGGCGTGAACGATCGTGCCGGGCTCGGGGCGGCGCTTCCAGGTGGCCATCTGCAGGGCGTCGACGACCAGCTCGGCGCGGATGTGGTCGGCGATCGACCAGCCGACGATCTGCCGGCTGAACACGTCCATCACCGCGGCGCAGTAGACCTTCCCGGTGCCGGTGGGGTGCTCGGTGATGTCGGTGCACCACAGCCGGTCCGGGGCGTCGGCGACGAAGCGGCGCTTGACCAGGTCCTCGTGCGGTGCGGGTGCCGGGTGGTGACGACCGCGTTTGCGTCGGTGGGCGATCCCGCTGATCCCGGCGGCGTGCATGAGCCGGGCGACCCGCTTGCGCCCGACCAACATCCCCATGCCCAGGCGCAGCTCGGCGTGCACGCGCGGGGCCCCGTAGGAGCGTCGCGACATCTCGTGGATCGCCATGATCGTGCCGGTCAGCTGCTCGTCGGCCACCGCACGGGCCGACGGCCGTCGCGTCGACCAGGCGTGATACCCGGAGCGGGACACCCTCAGGATCCGACAGGCCACCGCGACGGGCACCCCGTCGCCGGCAAGGTCTTGGACCAGCCGGAAGCTCATTTTGGGAGGACGTTCTCCCGCGCGAAGTAGGCGCTGGCCCGCTTGAGGATCTCGTTCTCCATCTCCAGCACCCGGATCCGGCGACGGGCCTCCACGAGCTCCTTACGCTCCTCGCTGGTCAGCCCCTCCCGGCGGCCGGCGTCGATGTCGTCACGCGCCATCCATCGGCGCAGGCACGACTCGCTGATCCCCAGATCCTTGGCGATCTGGGCGACCGGGTGCTGACCCGAGCGGGCCAGCACGACGGCACGACGCCGGAACTCCGGCGGCTTGGCTGCAGGCATCCAGGACTCCTCTCCGAGGCGATCATCACCTCAGACCAGGTGTCCACGGAACCGGGTCAGGCTCCCTTCGCCCGCTCCGGACACTCCAGCAGAAGGCGGCGAGTAGCACCTACCGCTGAGCCGAGGACGACCATCGCGATACTTGGTCTAACTCGGGTGAGCCCTGGCCGCACGAATCAGGTGCACCTTTCGGATGCCAGCCGCGTGACGCTGCACCCAACGTGTGCACCGTGCGCCACGCCATCTATCCCAGCGAGCCGGACGCTACCCGCGCGCGCCACTGGGACGGCGTGTCGGTGCCCCGCGCGTCCAGGTACCCCGACGAGTCGAGTGCGACGGTGCCCTCGGGCCCGACGATCAGGGTGATCGTCGTGTGACGCGGCGGGACCGTACCGTCGACAAGCACCGGCCCTGTCGGCGTGGAGAACTCGCCGGCGAAGACACACACCGCGAGTGTCTCAGTGGCGCTCGTCGCCAGACGGAACGGCGACACGACACCTTGAATCAGGGGCGCGTTGCGCTTCTCCTGCCAGTCGGCGACCTCACCCGCACTAGCCGACTCACCCACGACCAGCCGATCGATCGCGCCGTACTGACTCGCCACATCGAGGGTGGCGTCGCATTGCGCGATCCCGGGCTTGTCGCCGGACGGGCCGCTAGCAGTGGGCGCGCCGTCAGGCGCGTCGGCCCTACCGGATCCCGCGACGAGGGCAGCGATGCCGCAAGCCGCAACCAACGCGGCAACGACGCGTCCCACAGTTGGCACCGCCACTTTAGGCTCCCTTCAGAGGCACGGGTTGGATTCGGCGGCACTCCACGCCGTCGGAGAAATCCACTTTCCGCACATGCCTGACACCGTCACCGAGGAAGAATCCTCGCCGGACCACGAAACGAAGGAACCGCCGTTGCGTTGTGCGCCGAGGCCACTGACAGTGAAAGAATTCACGTATGCGGGAGGCGGAGCGTAACTCTCAAGTCCCGCATCGACGCGAACGTACGTGGCGCTGCTTGAAATCGATGCCTTAGTCGTGCCGTCGACCTGCCAGAGCACGACCGTCGCAGTCCCGTTGAACGCCTCACTGATCCTGAACGTGTGGGTGTCTCCGTTGACCACGCCGGCCTGTTCTCCAAGCGGGTACCAGACTCCCCCCAACGCGTATCCCCAGTACCAGTAGCGCTTGGTGTCAGCACATTGATGCCCCGTGCCCAGCTCCAGCCAATTGGCCCCATCAGCATCGTCGACCCACTGGGTCTGGTAAACCGGGTTGCCGCTGAAGTAGGTGGCGTCACATCCAGTGGAGGGCTGTGAACCGACGGGGACGTCCTGACGCGTGGACGCGACTCCCGTGAAACTTCCAGAAGTGCTCTCGATCGCAATCGAGTAGTTGTGCCACGTCGCCAAGGGCGAAGTCGAGGGGCTGCTTGCGAAGAGCAGGAGCAGGGGCGGGACCAAGAGCATCACTGCGCCCGCCGCACGACCAATTCGGGGTCCCATGAGGTTCTCCTCGTAGTCTTCCCTCACCCCAGACAAGCACGTCCTAGCACGTCACAAGCGTGCTCATGAAAGGACTTTGGTCCCATCTCTTGCACTCGGCCGGCGTCAACTTCCCCGTTGCAACCGCTCGGTGCCATCGCAAGATCTCGGCCCCCGTGGGCGACAAAGGAGCAGTTGCCACTGAGCGAATAGTCGACCATTCCGAAGCCCATACGCCGTACGCGATTCAAGTCGAGGCACTGCCTGTACGCCGACCCCGAAGTCACTACTCCCGCCCCCAGTCCGATACTCCAACGCCCATCTCAGACGGGTCGTTGCACTCGAGCCACTCGTGGAGCTGACTCAACGGCTCGGCGTTCTTCCGCCAGCACCGGGTGACGCAGATCGGCAAGGAGCGCCCGCAGATCCTGCAGGTCGGCCCACAGGATCGCGTTCGGCGCCGCCGCCGTAACCGACCGAGCGGCCCCATCAGCCTCGCACCGCCCAAAGCCGTCGAGGACGGCAACAACGGGCCGCCGCAGATCGTCGGGGTGGGTGCGGTGCGCGAATCGGCACGCGGCCCGGTAAGCTGCCTGGGCTGCTGCAGCGGGAATGACCGCCAGCGGGTCGAGCAGCGTCGGCTGCCCGTCTGCGTCCATCACCGCGGCCGCCGTCGAACGTCGAACCCCTTGGCAGCCACTGGCCGACGCGGCGGATGACGAACCCCGCCACGAACGACTCGTCGTCGCCTGCGCCCCGGGAGCTTCGTGCGCTGGCAGCCAGGCGTGCGATGTGACGTACGCCACACTCGGTTCGGCCTCACTCATGAACCGTCAGTCATATTCTCGCCGTGTCACTCGAGTGCACAGTATTGTGACTGCCCGCAGAATACGTGGCACGAATCGCCAAAGGATCAATCGGCTGGCCGTGCTGCGTCCACAACCAATGATGTGGGGGGAATCATGATCAGGAAGAGCATGGCCGTGGTTGCGACGCTTGCGCTTGCGGGCGGACTTGCCATTGCGGCCGGGGCGCCCGCCTCGGCCGCCGGATGCGTTCGCGGGGACGGAGACGTGTTCTCGTCGAACTACGCGTACACGCTGGACGCGAACGGTATGTGCGGCACGTTGGGCGCAAACACGTACTACTCGCCGATGCCCGGCATCGAGGCCTACTCGGGCTGGGTCTACTCCAGCACCAACTACGTTGAGTCGCGGCACATCGCCACGATGATCTACGGCTACCACAGCGGCTCCTAGTTCTCATGCAGACGAACATGCCGGCCAGGGCAGTGACCATTCTCGCGATCGCCGCCGCCCTGGCCGGCTGCTCGCCGAGCACACCCGCAACGACGGCGCCGAGCCCTGACGCCGTCGCAGGGGCGATGGCGGACGCGAAGGCAGCCGGCGCCGACCCGTCCCAGATCGCGCTGTTCGAGGACGGCGCGATCAGTTATGCCGACTATGAGACGGCGATCAACCGCTACGCGTCGTGCGCTCGCGACGCCGGCTACACGGTGACGATCGACGGCACCCGCTCCAGCCAGGGCGTCACAGTGCTTAACTACACCTTGACCGTGCCGACAGGAAAGACCTCGGCGCTGGCCGACGCGTGCTACGACAAATTCGCGAAGTTCGTGGACATGTATTGGCAGGCGTCGTCGCCGGATGCGATCGCGTTCAGCGACCGCCGCGAGAAAGCGCTCAAGCCGCAACTGCGTGACTGCCTTTCGAAATACAAGGTCGACGTGCCGGCCGACGCCTCCTTCGACGAGCTCATCAAGGCCGCCGTCGATCACCTGCAGAAGGACGGGTCGCAGAACTGCATGGACGACATCGGGTATGGCGCGTGGCAAGGATGACGGGCTGGCGCACTCGGGCCGCCACCGGGTCAGCGGCGCCGTGGGTCGTGCTGGGCGTTCTGCTCGTCGTGCCGGTGCTCGCGATGGGCGGATGGTTCGTCGTCGCGCGGGCGGACAACCCGACGGCAGCGGCCGCGCCCGTCGGTCCGATCGAGGTTCCTGTCACTCACGAGGACGTGACCGCTCGGACCAGCGTCTCGGTCTCGCTGATTCCTGCGCCCGGCCGGCAGGTGACGACCGCCGCAGCCGGGTCCGTGACTCAGGCCCCGGTCGTCGGCGCGGTGCTGCACGCCGGTGACGTCTTGATGCGGGTCAACGACCTCCCGGTGCGAGCCTTGGTCGCCGACGCGCCGCTGTGGCGAGCCCTGACGCTCGGAAACGCGGGCGACGACGTGCGCCGGCTGCAGCTGTACCTGAGCTCGCTCGGCTACTTCTCCGGCGCGGCGGACGGTGTCTTTGGATCGGGGCTGCGCACTGCCGTGGCCCGATTCAATGCGGACGGTGGCCGGGGCGCGGCCGCCTACGACTTCGACCCGTCGTCGGTCGCGTGGATCGGCTCAGAACCGATGACGGTCGCCCAGAGCCTGGTCGCGGTCGGCGCGACTGTCGGGCCGGGGACCCCGGTCGCGCAGGGACCCGGGACCGGCGCCGGCGTGACCGTCGAAGAGCCGCAGGGTGGCATCGCAGCCCTCGGCACCTTCGGTGCCGTTGCTGACCTCGCCGTCGGCGCCGCGCACGTGCCGTACACGCCAGGCGTTGGGATCATCACGGCGCCGGACGCGACCGAGCAGATTCGAGCCGCGCTCGCCCCGGCGACGAAAGGCGTCGCGCAGGTCTCGGCAACCGTGCCGGTCCGTGTCGCAGTCGTGCCCGCCTCGGCGCTGGTCCAGGGTGCCGACGGGACGGTTTGCGTCTACGCCTCCGCGGACAGTGTGCCCGTGCGGGTCACGCCGGTCGGGGGTGGCGTCGCGAGCGCGCAACTGCCTGACGACGTCGCCGTGACGACGGTGCTCGCGAACCCCGGGCGAGTCCAGCTGCTCCACCCGTGCGGCTCGTAGCGCAGGACGTCCGCGTGCGATATCCGCGGACGACCCGAGACGTGCTCGACGGCGCGAGCTTCGCGATCGAGCGGGGGCGCAGCGCAGCCATCCTCGGGCCGTCGGGCTCGGGCAAGTCCACGCTGCTCAGCGTCCTGGGCGGACTGCTGCGGCCGGACGCCGGCACCGCCCACGTCGACCTCGGTTCGCAGGACCCGGACGACGCCGCGGTGGCGTTGCGGGACGTGACCGCCTGGGTGCTGCAGACCACCAACGTGCTGCCCGACCGGTCGGCTCTCGACAACGTCGCCGTGGCGGCGCTGACCCAGCACGGCGACCGACGCCACGCGCGCGCCGAGGCCGAGCGCCAGCTCGAGTCGGTCGGCCTCGCCGACCGTGCGCATGACACCGCCCGGCTGCTGTCCGGAGGAGAGCTGCAGCGGGTCGTCATCGCGCGCGCCCTAGCTTCCGGGCGCCCCTTCGTGCTGGCCGACGAGCCGACGGGCCAGCTCGACAGGTCGACGTCGGCGATGGTGCTCGAGGCCCTCCTGCGGTCGTCAGGGGACGCGGGCCTCGTCATCGTGACGCACGATCCCGAGGTCGCTGCACGCTGCGACGTCATGGTGCGGATCGACGACGGACGAGTGGTGGCGGCATGAGCGTCGTCGGACCACGCAACGCGTGGCGTGCTCGGCACTCGGTCGCCGAGGCCCTGGCCAACGTCCGCGCGGGCGGTTTCCTCATGGCCACGCTCATTGCGCTGGGCGCTGCGATGGTGGCGGCCGTCGTCGCCGTCGACCTCGGCGCGGCCCACAGGATCGTCGCGGCCGAGGACGCGTACCTCGCCGCCGGAGGCGACCTGCTCGTCGCGCAGCCGGCGGGACAGGGCGAGGTCGACGCGGCTGCCTGCGCGGACCTGGCGGGGCTCGCCGGGGTCCGGACTGCGTTCGCGCTCGACGTCCAGCCCGGCGGGGCACGCCTCGTCGGGCGCCCGGAGAGTCAGCAGACCGTCGTCACGGCGACGCCTGGTGTGGCCGAGCTCCTCGGGCTCGACCACCTCGGCGGGGACCAGGCGGTGGTCTCAACCCTGATCGCCGACCGCTGGCAGTGGTCGCCCGGGTCGAGGTTTCAGCTCGACGACGACGACGCCCGCGCTCTTCACGCCCCGCCCGGGGTCCTGACCGTCGCGGCGGTCAGCAACCTCGACCTGATCTCACAGAGCGCGTCGACAGGCGTGCTGCTCGTGAGGGCGCCGACCGGCACCGCCCAGGCCTGCTACGTGCAGGTCATGCCCTCCTACAAGAACGACCTCAAGGCGGCGATCCCAGCCCTACTCGGAGAGAGCTCGCGCGACACCGTCCAAGTCGCGGAGCGAATGCCCGCCGGTGGCTTCGCCCAGGACCCGGCGCGCGAGTTCGAGGCGCGGCCGACGCGCTGGGCCGGTGCGGGCGCCGGGGCCGTCGCCGGCTTGCTGTGGGCGGTGGTCGCATGGACACGCCGTGGACGTGCGGCGCTCTATGCCTCGATCGGCGTGCCATGTTCGGGCGGCGTCCTGATCCGCTGGACTGAGGGTCTGGTCGTCGTCGTGTCCGGCGTGCTCTGGGGAGCCGTGCTCAGCGTTGGGGCGGCGATGCTGTGGTCGGGCGCGGATGCGGGTCTGGGCGTCACCATGGCGTTGCAGCACCTGGTCGCCGCGCTCGCCACGGGTGTGCTCGTCGTCGTGCTTACCGGACTACCGAGGCCGCCGACGCTGTCCGCGCTGAAAGACCGCTGACCTCAACCAACGTCACCGATCCGCTTGAGCCTCGACCCGGCGACCCGCAGCAGGACTCGAATCTCACGTTGCCGGCCTGCGCGTATGCAGACTCGAACCCCAGACGCGCACGCTCCGGAATCAGCTCATCCAGGCCAACGGCGACGCGCCGACCCAGGTCACGGCGTCACCCGCGCCTCCACGGCGCACCACTCCAAGGGGACTTTGTGTCCACTTTCTGTCCATCGACAAGCAAGAAGGCCGCCTCTCCACCCGGAGAAACGGCCTCTGACCTGCCCAAACGTGGACCTGTTGGGACGCTACTCAAAACACGGGGACTGGCAGAGGCGCAGGTCAGAAGCGATTCGGGCCGCTATCGGGGTAAAGGCACCTGATGGGACGCAAAACACACGACGACGGACCCGACGAGCGCGGCAGCTGACGGCCGAGCAGGCGTCTGAGCTCGTCGAGGCGTACTTGGTCGGCGACTCCACCTACGTGCTCGCGCGACGGTTCGGTCTATGCCGCGAGACGGTGTCCGGGCACCTGGAGCGTGCGGGCGTGGCGCGGCGAGGGGTGACCGCCAGGTTCGCGCCCGCAGGGTGAGCCTCGCCTCGACACCGGGCGACCAAGGATCGGGCCCCGCGTCGCGCCGCGCCGCGCTGTGGTGGTCCGGCGCACCCGGGCCCGAGGGCCGCCTGGTCTCAGGCACGCGCGCCGCCGATGCACCGGGCTGCCGCCCGCCCGTGTGCGGTTCAGGCGTGCAGGCCGGTGACCTTCGCGGTAGCGGTACGGGCAATGTTGAGCAGCGCAGCCGGGTTGTCGAAGCCAAGGCAGACCAAGCCAACCTGCTCCTCGCCGACCTGGACGAGCACAGCGTCCTCCGGAATGGTCACGCCGGCACTAGTCGCGACAATGTGCAAGGTCGCCGCGGCGTCCCCCAGACCGTTGAGCGCGGCCCCAGTCATCTCGTAGCTGACGACCGTGCCGTCGGTGTCGGTCTCGGTGAACTTCGGGCACGCGGAGATGATGTCCAGGAGCTTTGTCAGGTCGTCCGCCGTGCTCCCCGGCACCGAGTCGATCGTCTCGTCCAGCAGCTTGGTCGTGTCCGTCGTCTCGAAGCTGACTTCCCCGGTCGCGGACGACGGCGTTCCTGCTCCGTCAAGGGCGGCAGCCGCGGCCGCGCACGAAGCAGGGTTGTACTTGGCGCCATTGCTGCTGGAGGAGTTGTTGCCGAACATCCCCGAGGTGTCCGGACCCCACCCAGTGCCCAGATCCGGGGCGGTCAGCAGGACCGCAGTCACCTGCGCCTGCGTCAAGTTCAACACCACCGGCGTCGGCGTCGGAGTCGGCGTCGGTTTCGAGGTTTCGGTCGGCGTGGCAAGAGCAGCCGTGGTCGCCGGCGTATTCGTTGCCGTCGACGGATTGGCCTGCCCGGTGCCTGACGAACCGCAGCCAGCGGTCGTCACAGAGGCGAGCAGAACAACGGTGAACACAGCCATACGAGCAACTCGCATGATTAGCTCCCTTTGCTGGACACGGCTGGGAACGACCTCGCATTGGCAAGCGCTCCAGCCGAGACGACGTCGACTCAAAGACGTGCACGCTGCCCAGGTACCAACCCGAACAAGGGCACGCCGCTCAGATCCTATTCGCCCGACCAGTTCGCAAACCCACGAGCCGGACTCAACGCATGAAGACAGCGATTACAATTAGGAGCACGATGAGAACTCCCTTGATTGGCGTCGGTCTCTGTATTGCGGCCCATGCGGAGTACACACGTCTGTCGCGCGTCCGAACGCCATTGATCGTCGCAACAACAAGTGCGATAAAAACTGCAATCAGCAGCAGCAACATAGGCTGTCACCACAAACCGTGAGCGGCTATTGCGGTTTGGTAGCCGACGCGCCGCCACGACTGTGCCGTGCGAACCGCAAAGGCGGCTTGCGTCGATCGTGCGGCGTGCATCACGGTGCCGGACAACCTAAACCCCGACAAATGCCGTGCCACACCCCGCGCACCCGACTTCGCGGCCGAGGCCGCGAACTCTTCAGCGGCGTGGCGACCGACGAGAGAAAGGCCCGTCCGAACCCCCGGCACCGCCGCAAGCCCGAAGTCGAGAAGCGAGGCTCCGATCACCTCGCCCATCGACGTGCCGTCACCACCGGTTCTTCCTGCGATGCGCGCGCCCGTGCTGATGGCCGCCCCAGCCAAGGCCACCCCTAGGCAGACGCCACCCGACGCGACGATGCAAGCGCCGAAGCCGACAACGGCCGCAACTTGAGCGGCGATCCGAAGTCCCTTCGCCAGGCTCGCCCATCCGAATTCGCCGCTCAGGTCGTAGAAGTTGAGCGGGTCAAGGGGATATGCATAAGCGGTGGCGTTACCGCCCTCCACCGGGTCGGCACTGGTGAATTGTCCGAGTCCAGGCAGGTACACCCGGGCGCCCATGAGGGTCCAAGCGGCGCCAGCCGTGTGTTCGGCGCCGCGCTGGTTGGCTCCGAGCCAGGCGTCGGTGAGGCCACCGGTTCGGGTGCTGGGGTTCGTTGTGGCGTCGGTCAAGCCGGTGGCTGGGTTGAGGGCGTTGCCGTAGGGGTCGTAGACGGCGACGGCCAGAGCGGCGCTACCCATCGTGGTGAGGGTGTCGCCGTGGATGTTAGGCAGTGCCCAGATGTCGGTTCCGGGGTTGGCGTACCGCTTGGTGTACAGCACCCCTCCGGGCAGCGGCAGGTACCGTTCCCCGATCGTGCCCGCGGTGGTGAGCTGCAGGTCGGGGGCGTCACCGTCGCCGGTGTAGGAGTAGACGCTGGTGGTGGTGTCCACCCCGGCGCCGGTGCCGGATCCCACGCGGGTGACGATACGGCCGGTGGCGTCCAGCGTGTAGGTGATGTTCTGGCTTCCGCCGACCCCGCCGCCGTAGATGACGCGGTCGGAGGCGTCGTAGGTGAACGTCTGGCCGGCGATGCTGGTCGCGTCCCCGTGGGTGTTGTACGTGGCGGTGCCGCTGCTGCTGGTGGAGGTCAGCCGGGAGGCGTAGTCGGTGCACGAGGTCGTCACCGCCGGTGTGCCGGTGCCGACCTGCACCGTGGAGGTGGAGCGGGCGCCGTCCAGGCCGGCGCCCGGGTCGGCCCCGCAGCCACCGGAAGCGGCGTACCCGTAGCCGTAGGTGACGGCGGGCACGGACCCATTGGCGGCCAGGATCCCCTGGGTGAGCCGGCCCGCGGTGTCATAGCTGTAGGACCAGGCCGATGCCGTCGAGGAGTCCAGGGTTGCGGTGTCGGTCATGATCCGTCCGGCCTGGGACCGGGCGACGACGTCGGCCAGGGTGTGGCCGGCGGGCAGGGCGTAGGAGATCCCGGTCTGCTGTCCGGCAAGGTCGCGCGTGATGGTGGACACTGCTCCGCTGCCGACCGGTGGGCTTGAGGTGCCGGTGATGGCGGGTTTGAAGACCACGACGGCCGCCTCCCAGGTTGTACCCGCCCCGGTGCCGCTGGTGGAGTACACGGCGGCGCCGGCGGGTACGAGCTTGTCCTGCAGCAGGAGCTCGATGTCGCTGGTGGGGGCGATGTTGGCGCGTTGGGTGAACCCGGCCCCCGCGGTCAGCGTGTCGCCGAACCCGGAGTCGGTGTACAGGCCGACGGCCAGCTCGTTGTCCCCCTGGGTGGCGGCCGTCGACCCGGAAGACACGGTCGCCGCCGTGGTGGTGGTGCCGGTCGCGTGCGCGGCGGTGTCGACCCCGGTGCCGGTGGTCACCAAACCGGAGTACTCGGCCGCCACGACCCCGATGTCGGCGGTGGCCGACCCGGTGACGGTGATGACCGGCCTCTGCCCCGCCCCGCCGGTCACCGGGGCGGTCCACACGCTCAGCTGCGTGCCTTCCGACGCCACGAAGCTGGTCACCTGGGTGAACACGTCCCCGACGGAGTCGCTGACCGCGGTGGCGGTCGCGTTGGGGTTGGCCCAGACCCCGACCTGGACGATCAGCCGGTTCCCGGTCCCCAACGCTGCGGTGGGGGTGACCTGCACGCTGGTCTTGTTCAGCTGGAGCTGAAGGGACTCGAACCCTCGACCCCCTGCATTCCGACGGCTCGCCCGGCACTCTCGTCGCCGATCGCGTCGACTGGCGTCGTCTCGGAGCTTCTCCACTCTGGCCTGGGCCACGACCGAGATCCCCTCGGTGTGACAACCCCACGGTATCGAGATCTGTCGGGTTGTCTCGACCCGGCTGGGGCCTCCTCGCGTCGAATTTGTGGCCACTTCTTGTCCACCCGAATCCCATGCCCGCCGGCGGGAGTCCCGCCGAACTTCCGCCCGTTCGGGGACAGCGGTCCGGCAATCTGGAAGGACTCCTCGCCGACCTGCGCCTCGACACTCAACGTGCCGCCGAGGGCGTCGGAGATCGCATCGAACTGTTCGATGGCTAGGGCCGATCAGGGCAGCTTGGCACGATCGAGTGCGTCGATGAGGCTCGAGCGCCGCCGGTACCTCTCACGCAGGTCCGAGATCGCACCGTCGACGACGGCGAGAGCCGCCGTCCCGTCGGCGGCGATGGCGGACCTCCTGATGTTCACGAGCTCACGGGCGGCAGGACGGTAACGGCGGGTGTCCGCC
>Ga0207854_1000068_pt1 | contig 13423 bp, 13 predicted proteins | sample LuqExpMetagenom7_FD_187765 | JGI IMG/M metagenome (GOLD analysis project Ga0207854, IMG submission 187765) | Tropical forest soil microbial communities from Luquillo Experimental Forest, Puerto Rico - Sample 7 (SPAdes) | ecosystem: Environmental > Terrestrial > Soil > Tropical forest ...
GCCGATGCGATAAAGATATTTGAGAATGTTGGTTTCCTTCTCCGTCAGCCGGATCTTGTGGGATTTGTCGTCCAACAAGAGCTTGGCGCTGGGGCGGAAGGTATAAGGTCCGATGCGGTACATAGCCTCTTCGCTGCGGTCGTGACTGCGCAAATGCGCATGCAAGCGCGCCATCAACACGGCAAAACGGAAGGGCTTGGTGATGTAATCATTGGCGCCGGAATCGAGGCCTTTGATGGTATCGGCATCGCTGTCAACGGCGGTCAGAAGCACGATTGGGCAGGTCACGCCTTGGGTGCGGAATTCGCGGCAAAGGTCGCGCCCGTCGCCATCCGGCAAGCCGACATCCAGGATCATGAATTCATACAACCCTTCGATGGCCGCAGCGCGCGCCGTAGCGCAATCGTCAGCCGAAACGACCTCATAATCGCCCTCTTGCGCGAGCTGTTCGGCCAAAGAGCCGCTTAACATCGCATCGTCTTCCACCAAGAGGACACGCTTGGCGCTGGTCATGACTATCCTTGAGATTCCAAAGCAGGGCGGACTCTATCCGGTTTCCGGCGGGCGGTGTATTGGGGGAACTGTTATGCCCACAAGCGCCCCAATGCCCCCCAACTATTCCAGCTTGGACCACCTTGCCGAGGCCATCGATGCCTTGCGGGCAGGCAGGCCCGTCCGTCTTTTGGACCGCACGGCCCATACCGTCTATGCCGTCGAGACCATAAAGCCAGCAACCCTGAAAAGGCTGGAAAAGCCTGCTTTGGTGCTGTCCCATGCCAGGGCGCGGACCCTGAAAATCCGGCTTTATACCCCCGAGGCGGTCGCCTTGCCGGTGAACCCCGGGATGGGCGTGGAGGATCTGAAAGCCATTGCCGATCCCACCGCCGACCTCGACCTGCCGTTGAAAGGCCCCTTTGCGGCCCAGCGCAAAAAGCTGCCCAAGGCCTATGCTGCGGCAGTAAAGCTCACCAAGCTCGCAGGCTTGTTACCGGCCGCGGTGATCGTCAAAGGCGAAGCCGCCCGAGCCCCGGCGCTCTCGCTCGCCGATGTTCTCAACTATGAAACCGAAGCCGCAGCCGGGTTGAAGGTGGTGGCGCGAGCCCGGGTTCCGCTCGAAGGTGCTGAAAAAACCGAATTGGTGGCATTCCGGGCGGCCGATGGTGCCCCTGAGAACTATGCCATCGTCATTGGCGATCCGCGCGATCCTGTCCTGACACGGCTGCATTCGGAATGCTTCACCGGCGATCTTTTGGGCTCGCTGAAATGCGATTGCGGCCCGCAATTGCGCGGCGCCATCCAGACCATCGCCAAGGCGGGCGGCGGGGTGGTGTTGTATCTCGCCCAAGAGGGGCGCGGGATCGGCTTGATCAACAAACTCAGGGCCTATCGCCTGCAAGACCAGGGTTTCGATACCATCGAAGCCAATGAGCGGCTAGGCTTCGAGGCTGATGAACGGGTCTATGCCGTGGCAGCCCGGATGCTGGCGCTTCTGGGCTTCAAACAGGTCCGTTTGCTCACCAACAATCCGGAAAAGATCGAAGCTCTCAACAAGGCTGGCATCGCCGTGGTAGAGCGGGTGCCGCATAGCTTCCCGAGCAACGCCCATAACGAGGCCTATCTCAGGACCAAGGCGCTGAAGGCCGGTCATTTGTTGTAGGCAACAGGGTTCTCAGGAAATCCCGCAATCCGGCAGATTTTGCCGCCTCTGAAACGGAAATGGCGGAAATCCAAGTGCTTGGTCCTGGCAAGGGGTTTGCTTTGAGGAAGGCATGCCCGGAACCGATATGGTCCTTCGTAATCAGGAGTACGCCCGCCAGCTCGCGGCAAAGTCCGCAGCGGCGCAGACGGCGTCTGGCTCCGCTTCGAGCTCGGGTTCCGACTCCGGTTTTAGCTTTGATGACCTCCTCGACGTGGTCAATCCGTTGCAGCATATCCCAGTTATTTCAACGATTTACCGCCACCTAACGGGCGACAAAATCAGCACTGTGGCCAAGCTGGCCGGGGATACCCTTTATGGCGGCGTGACGGGTCTGGCCTGTTCTCTGGGCGACACGATTTTCGAGAAAGCCACCGGCAAAGGCTTCGGCGACACCGTCTATGCCATGGTGACCGGTGATGACACCCCAACCACCGCTGTTGCGTCGATCCCGTCTTCAGACTCAACGGCCGTGACCGCAGCCCAGCCTGATGCGCCCGTGGCAGTAAAATCCGCCAGCGCTGAACCGAGTTTTGCCAGCTTTGTGCAGAACATCAGCGAGACCGTGGACGACATCACCCAGCAATCCACCCAGCAAGCCGTGCAGGCTTATCGTTCCGCAGGCCGTCTGCTCGCTGCTTACTGATTTCTGGTGTAATCCCGTGCGCCGAAAATCGCCGTGCCTACCCGCACATGGGTGGCACCAAAGCGGATGGCGATGTCGAAATCATCGCTCATGCCCATCGACAGCAGCGGCAATTGCGCTTCATAGGCGAGCGTTTTCAACAGACCGAAATAGGGCGCAGGCGAAACTTCCTGTGGCGGCACGCACATCAGCCCTTGCACGTTAAGACCAAGGCCGCGGGCTTCTTCCACCAGCGCCAAAGCCTCCATGGGCGCGACCCCGGACTTTTGCACTTCTTCGCCGATATTGACCTGCACGAAGAGAAGCGGATTTTTGCCTTGTTTATCGCACTCCGACTTCAAGGCGTGCGCCAGCTTGGGCCGGTCCAGGGAATGAATGGCATCGAACAACCCGACGGCCTCTTTCACCTTGTTGCTCTGCAAGCCGCCGATCATATGCAGCTCGACATCGGGATATTCGGCTTTCAGCGCCGGCCATTTGGCGAGTGCTTCCTGCACCTTGCTTTCGCCGAAACAGCGATGGCCCGCATCGAGCGCCGCACGGATGGCTTCCGCAGGATGGGTCTTGCTCACCGCGATGAGATGGGTATGGGTCGCCGGTTGCAGCGCCGCCTTTCGCGCCGCGGCGATGCGCGTCAGAATGGCGGAGAGGTTTGCGGCAATGGGCGACATGAGATGAGCGATAGCGCTTCACGCCGGAATATTGCAAGGGCGGCGGCGCGGCTGGCCGCGGCAGCGCATTCCGAGCTGCCCGCGCTGATTTTGATAACAGATGACGCCCGCCTTCCCGACCCGCTGGCTGCGGCAAAGATTCTACCCAAAGGCAGCATGGTGATCGTGCGGGCGAGTCAGCCCCAAAAGCGGCGCCAGCTCGCCTTGGCGCTGCGCGAGGTGGCGCGCAAACGCGGCCTTTTCCTGCTGATTGCCGGAGATGTTGCTCTTGCCCGCGCGATTGGTGCGGACGGCGTGCATTTGCCGGAAGCGCGTATCGGCGAAGCGGCCCATATCCGCGCCCGTTCCGGCTTGATCGTGACGGCCTCAGCCCATTCCCTGCGGCCAGTCCTGAAAGCAGGCCAAGCGGATGCGCTGATCCTGTCGGCCATCTTTCCCACCGAAAGTCATCCGGGCGGCGCCGCCCTTGGCCCCGCTCGCGCTGTGATGATGGCTCGCCAATTTCCTAGACCGGTCTATGCGCTGGGCGGGATCACGGCCCAAAACGCCAGGCGTTTGGCGCAATTTTGCGGTCTTGCAGCGATCGGGGCACTGCAGGCCTGAAAAAGGTTGACCCTGCCCGGTCCGATGGGGATGTTCGGGCGATTTCTGCCCGGGAGCATTCCTTGTCCGCCCATCTCTCCGATATCGCCAAAGAGCTGATCGAGGTGATCAAAGCGCGCTCCTACCGGCGCGGCAAATTCAAGCTGGCGAGCGGAGCGGAGAGCGAATTCTACTTCAACCTGAAGCCGACCATGATGTCGCCCAAAGGCGCTTATCTCTCGGCCAAAGCGCTGCTGGAGCAAATTCGCGCGGTGGACGGAATCGAGTATGTCGGCGGGCTCGAAATGGGCGCGGTACCGGTGATCGCTTCGCTGGCAGCACTCTCTCATGAAGACGGTAAACCGGTTAACACCTTCTTTGTGCGCAAACAGCCCAAGGATCACGGCACGCAGGATCTGGTGGAAGGTCTCGCCATCGGTGAGAGTCTGGAAGGCAAGCACGTCATCATCATCGATGATGTCGCCACCACGGGCGGTTCGATTGTCAAAGCGGCCGAGGCAGCGCGCAAAGCGGGCGCCATCGTCGACTACGCGCTGGTGATTTTGGACCGTGAAGAAGGCGGCACCGAAAACCTCGCCGCCGCAGGCATGAAACTGCTTTCCGCGCTGAAGAAGAGCGATTTTCTGTAACCCATCGGCTACTCGTCATGGCCAAGTCAAGGCCACGAACCGGCCCTCGGCGATCAACACCATGTTCCTTGTCCGCCAAAACTAAATCGGACAGCCGTACCTCAGGGGCGGCCATGACAGAGAAAGGTTAGGGCTTCACCTTCACCGTGAACGCCAGCGTCTGCGCCGGTTTCACGTTCTTTTCCCAAACGCGGTAATTCGCGAACGTCACCGCTGCTTGGCCAGGCTTTGCCGCGCAGAGGATATAATCGAGCGTGACCGGTGTGCCGGGCATAGCATTGCCGGGCGTTGTCTCGGTGCGCGCGGTCAGGCTCAACATGTCGGATAATCCCGGCGCCAGATACCATTGATAGCCCGTCGAGCCGGCATTGGATAGCAGCCGTACATCGAGACATTGGCCGATGGCCAGCGTGAAAGTTTTGCCACTGTCAGACGGCGTGACCACGAGGTTCTCGGCAGACGCGGCTTGTGAAAGCGCCGTCACCGTCAAGACCAAAAGCAGTTTGCGCATGAAGCCCCCTTCGCCCCTTCGGGGCACATCCCCCGCGCAGCGGGGCAGAATTGTTACCCTGCCGCGTGGGCGATGTGTTCGGCGGCGCGAAGCACGCGTTCGTCGACATAAGGAATGAACTTGCGGAAATTGTCGCGGAAGAGATCGGCCAAGCGCTTGGCCTGAGCGTCATATGCGGCCTTGTCGGGCCAGGCTTCGCGCGGGTTAAGAACTTTGGGATCGACACCTGCCACCGCTTTGGGGATGCGAAAACCGAACACCGGATCATGGTCCCATTGGCTGGTGGCTAAGGAGCCATCCAGTACGGAATGCAAAAGCTTGCGCGTTAGCTTGATTGGCATGCGTTTGCCGCCTGCGGAGGCGGGGCCGCCATTCCAGCCAGTGTTCACCAGCCAGCAATCGCAATCATGCTTGTCGATCAGATCACGCAAAAGATTGCCATAAACACTGGGATGCAACGGCATGAAGGGCGCGCCGAAACAGGTCGAGAAAGTGGGCTCCGGTTCGCGGCCCATGCCTTTTTCCGTACCAGCGAGACGCGCCGTAAAGCCCGAAAGGAAGTGATACATCGCCTGACTGGGCGAAAGCTTGGCAATCGGCGGCAAGACGCCAAAGGCATCGGCCGTCAGCATGATCACATTGGCGGGATGACCAACCCGGCCGCTGTCGCTGGCATGCGGAATGAAGTGAATGGGATAAGCCGCACGCGTGTTCTCGGTATAACGGTCGTCATCGAGGTCGAGCGCACCGGTTTCGGGATCGCAGACCACATTCTCCAGCACCGTGCCGAAACGTTCGGTGGTGGCATAGATCTCCGGCTCGGCCTCGCGCGAGAGCTTGATCACTTTGGCATAGCAGCCGCCTTCGAAATTGAAGATGCCGTTCTCGCTCCAGCCATGTTCATCATCGCCAACCAGGGTGCGCGAGGAATCGGCGGAGAGCGTGGTTTTGCCGGTACCGGAGAGACCGAAGAAGATCGCCACGTCCTCCTTGTCCCCGGCATTGGCCGAGCAATGCATCGGCATGACGCCTTTTTCGGGCAAGAGATAGTTGAGGATGGTGAAGACGGATTTCTTCATCTCACCGGCGTAGGAGGTGCCGGCAATCAACACGAGGCGGCGGGTGAAATCGAGCGCGATAATGGTGGAAGTGGTGCAGCCATGCCGGGCGGGTTCGGCCTTGAAACCAGGCAGTGCGATAACGGTGAACGTCGGTTCGAAGCTCTCCAGCGCCTCCACATGAGGCCGGATCAAAAGATGCCGGATGAAAAGCGAATGCCACGCGTATTCGGTGATCACCCGCACCGGCAAGCGATGCACCGGATCAGCCCCGCCCCAGAGATCCTGAACATAGAGCTCGCGCCCCTTGGCATAGTCGAGCATGTCGGCGTGCAATCGGGCAAAGGCATCTGGTGCCAAAGCCTTATTGGCCTCCCACCAGATTTTCGGCGTACTGGACTCGTCCTTCACAACATATTTGTCCGAAGCCGAGCGGCCGGTGTGTTGCCCGGTCAAGGCCACCAAGGCGCCGCCTTCGGCTAGCCGGGCTTCGCCCTTGGCGATCGCCAGCTCGATCAGCCGCGGCCCTTTGAGGTTGTGATGAACGCCGTTCAGCCCCGAAAACCCCTGGGCGATCAGTTTTTCCGCGATGTCCGCCATGCCGGTCCCTTCCACCCCTCTCGAAAGCGTAAGAGGCGTATTGTTTCACCGCAACACGCGAAACTTGCTGATTATTTCACGTAGTTGGCACGCAATTCAAAGGGCTGGAATTGTCGCATGCGGGTTCGATTCTTGCGTGGCGGCGACCGCACGACCTGGGTTAAGAACGGCGCATGAGCTTTTCTGAGACTGAGCTGGAGCGTTACGCCCGCCATATCGTGCTTCGCGAGGTCGGCGGAACCGGGCAAGCCAAGATCAAAGCCGCCAAAGTGCTGGTGGTGGGCGCAGGCGGGCTCGGCAGCCCGGTGATCCTGTATTTGGCCGCGGCTGGGGTCGGCACCATCGGCATTGTCGATTTCGACGCCGTAAGCCTCTCCAACCTGCAACGCCAGATCGCGCATCACACCGCGGATATCGGCCGGCTGAAGACGGATTCAGCGCGGGATTCAGCCAACGCGATCAATCCGAACGTGAAAATCGAGAGCTTCAAGACCAAACTCACGCCCGAAAATGCGGCCGAAATCATCGCCGGCTTCGACATCGTGGCGGACGGTTCGGACAACTTTGAGACGCGCTTTCTTATCGCCGACACCTGCCACGCTTTGAAGAAAACATTGGTGAGCGCGGCGGTAACCGAATTTGCTGGCCAACTCGCCACTTTTCATCCGCAAGGACAGCCTTGCTATCGCTGCTTTATTCCTGAAGCACCACCACAAGGCACCGTACGTCCCTGTACCGAAGCGGGTGTGCTGGGTGCCGCTGCCGGGGTCATGGGATCTCTGCAAGCCTTGGAAATCTTGAAGGAAATCACCGGCGCCGGAGAAACACTGGCGGGCAAATTGCTGATTTTCGACGCCCTCGATACCCGCTTTCGCGTGGTAACATTGTCCCCCGATCCACAATGCCCCGTATGCAGGACTCGGGCGTAATTTAACCCCCGCTTAAAAACCACAATTGTAAATTTTGGTCTCATTGGTTGGGGACCAAAACGGATGGCGCAAAACATTCACTATGAGATCTTCCGTCGCCGCGGGCCCGGCGGCGGCTGGAGTCTCGTGGAGGTGCGCGACCATCGCGAAGATGCGCTGAAATACGCCCAAGAACTGATCACCGGCGAAGCTGTCTGCGTGAAAGTCGTTAAAGAAACATACAATGACGAAACCGGCGATTACCTCAGCCTGACCGTCTTCGAGCATGGCGAGAACAAGAAGAAGGTCAGCAAGATAGCGCAGGAGGATGTGCCGTCATCCCCGTGCTTCAAGCCCGACGATCTCTATTCCTACCATGCCCGCAAGACCATTGCTTCGCTGCTGCCGGACTTTCTCTCTCGCCACAAGGTGACTGTCACGGAGATGGGGCATCGTGCCGACCTGCTAGAGAAGCTGGAGGCCACCGATACGGTGTTGCAGCACGCGATCCAGCGCGTGGCGGTGGCCCAGGCGGCCAGCGGTGAAAACCAGCTCACCAAGATCATCCGTTCGCTGCACGAGCTGACGACACAGGCCATGCACCGGGTCTATCGCGATGCCGAAAAAAGCCGCTTTGTCACCGTGAAGCCCGGCGGCTTTTTGGCTTTGGCGGAAAAGCTCGCAGGCACCCATGAAGGCCTCTATCTGTTGAACGGGTCCATTGCTCTTTATCTGAAAGATAGCAAAGGCTGGGACGACAAGGTTCACCGCCTGATGACGATGATGGCGGAAGCGAATGGCGAAAACCCCGGTGCCAAACTTCTCTTTGCTTGTGTAGACAATCTGATTTCGGAAGTGTTGAGCGGTGCGGCCGGCTTGCGCGAGCTGATCGGCGCCAAGGAAAATCATGGCGCCGCCTTGATGGCGTTGATCAAACTGTTCCTCGGCCGCGATCCCGATGATACCGAGGGGCGCGAAGGCCTTAGCGCCCTGACACGGCAATTCGCGACTGATAGCCTGCCCAATGCCCGCACCGCCATTGCCGAACGGATTCTCGCCGAAATCCGCTCTTTCAAGCGGCTGTGTCCCAAATCCATCGAGGACGAATTCAAGACCTTGCGCCGCATCGCCAATCTCGTGGTGATGGGGGTGGGCAAATATCTCAGCCATGACGATCTGGTCTCGGCCTTTGTCCTGCGCTCGCAGCGGCTCATCACGCCGGAAAGCCTGGCGCCTTATCTTCACGGCGTCCCGCCCGACCAGAAGCTCGAACGGATCCTGTTTGTGGAAGAGAATGTGATCGGCGCTGAAAACAAGCGCAAGCTGGCGGAATTCGCCGCTCCGATCCTCAGCGGCACAACCTTGTTGGATTATTATCAGAATTCGAAGGCCCCGATTGTGCCGCGCTTGCAGCAGATCGAATCCCTGCAGAACCGGGTCCGCCGTTCGGGCTTCCAGGAAAACCAGAGACTCGAGATCGCCGACGCCCTCGACAAACTGGCGGCCGCGCTAGAGAGCAAAAATCGCCTCTTCGAAGCCATCGACAGGAAGCCGGTGGGCTATACCGAAAAAGCCGCGATGCTGCTCAAGCTGGTTTCCGTCAACGCCTTAACCGAACCGCGCCTGACCAGCAAAGCCCGCGACATGCTGCTTGCTTATGTCAGCAAGCCCGGCTTCCTCACGACTTATGCCAGCCAGGCTGCAAAAGACAAAGATGCGGCCATGGCCGAACTGATGGACAACTTGAACAAAGCCGGCATTCCGCCGGAAAAGAGCCTCAAAACGATCGCCGCGTGATCAGTGCGCGGCGTCCCAGTTCTGGGCGGCGCGGGCTTCAACGGTGAGTTTCACCGACAAAGGCATCACCGGAAGCGGCGCCTGTTCCATCACCTTGACGGCGATCTGCCTTGTCCTTTCGACTTCCGCGTCGGCAGCTTCAAAGACCAGCTCGTCATGCACCTGCAAGAGCATGCGCGCCTTGAGGCCCGCTTGTGCCAGGGCCGCAGGCATGCGGATCATGGCCCGGCGGATGATATCGGCGGCCGTGCCTTGAATCGGCGCATTGATGGCAGCGCGTTCGGCGCCGCCGCGCAGGCCCGGCAGCTTTGAATTGATTTCGCGGATGTGGACGCGGCGTCCAAACAGCGTCTCCACATAACCGTGTTCGCGGGCATAGGCTTTGGTCGAATCCATATAGTCGCGGATGCCCGGAAAGCGCTGGAAGTATTTCTTGATGTAGTCGTCGGCTTCGCCGCGGCCGATGCCGAGCTGGTTGGCGAGACCGAAAGACGAAATGCCATAAATGATGCCGAAATTGATCGCTTTGGCGCGGCGGCGCACTTCGCTTGGCATATCCTGCACCGGAATGCCGAAGATTTCGGACGCCGTCATAGCGTGGATGTCGAGCCCGTCAGCAAAAGCTTGCTTGAGCTGCGGAATGCCGGCGATATGCGCGAACAAGCGCAACTCGATCTGGCTGTAGTCAGCGCTGATCAACTTGCTGCCGGAGGGGGCGATGAAGGCTTGGCGGATCTTGCGGCCTTCCGCCGTGCGGATCGGGATGTTCTGGATATTGGGATCGGTGGAAGCCAAACGCCCGGTTGCCGCCGCCGCCATGGCGAAACTGGTATGGACACGCCCGGTCTTGGGATTGACGTAAGTCGGCAGCGCATCGGTGTAAGTGCCGCGCAGCTTGGCGAGCGTGCGCCAATCCAGCACCTTTTTCGGTAAGTCATGGCCCTGTGCCGCCAAGTCTTCCAGCACACTGGCATCGGTCGACCAGGCACCGGTCTTGGTCTTTTGTCCGCCGGGAAGCCCCATCTTGCCAAACAGGATATCGCCGAGCTGTTTGGGCGAACCGACATTGAAAGCTTCGCCCGCCAATTTGGCAATTTCCTGTTCCAGGCCCGCCATCTGCTGGGCAAAATCGTTGGAGAGTTTGCGCAGCAAATCCGGATCGATGGTAATGCCCTCACGCTCCATATCGGCCAGCACCGGCAGAAGCGGGCGTTCAAGGGTTTCATAGACCGTGCGCTTGTGCTCGGCGGCAAGCCGCGGCTTCAAGAGCATCCAGAGCCGCAAGGTGACGTCGGCGTCTTCGGCGGAATAGCGCGTGGCTTCCGCAATCGGCACCTGATCGAAAGTGATCTTGTCCTTGCCTTTGCCTGCCACATCCGAAAAGGCAATCGGTTTATGGGAGAAATGCAGCTCCGAGAGCTCATCCATGCCATGGCCATGCGACCCGGCATCGAGCACATAGCTCATCAGCATGGTGTCGTCGACCGGCCGCAAGCGGATGCCGCGCTGCAGGAAGATGGTGTAGTCGTATTTGAGATTCTGCCCGATCTTGAGAACGGAATCGTCTTCCAGAAGGTCCTTCAAGCGGCTGAGCAGAACGGTTTCGCGCATCTGATCGAGTGAAGCGCCGCTGCCCATGAGATCGAGCCCGCCCGGCGCGACATGACCGCAAGGCACATAACAAGCCATGTTCGGCGCGATGGCCAAAGAGACACCGCAGAGCCCGGCCTGCATGGCATCGAGCGAGGTGGTTTCGGTATCGACGCAAACATAACCGCGGGCGCGGGCCTCAGAAATCCACCAATCGAGCCGTTCCGGACTGGTAACGGTTTCGTATTTGGAATGATCGACGGGGCGTAGAATCGCATCGCGATTGGCCACCACGCCGACTTCCGTCTGCGAAGGCTGGGCTTCAACGGCTTCGATCTGCTTGTTGCTTTCGGCGGTGAGCCCAACTTGCGCCACCACTGCGTCAGCATCCGCAACGCCGTAATGCGAGATGGCACGCTTTCTCAGCGCAGCAAATTCCATCGCGGTGAGGAAGGCAATGAGATCCGCAGGCGTGGGCTCGCGCACAATGAAGCTGTCCGGCTGTTCACTGACCGAAACATGATCATCGAGACGCACGAGCTGATGGGAGATGCGGGCGTTTTCCGCATTGGTGAGCAGGGTTTCGCGGCGCTTGGGCTGTTTGATCTCGCCGGCGCGCGTCAGAAGCGATTCCAGATCGCCATAGGTGTTGATCAGCTCGGCGGCGGTCTTGATGCCGATGCCCGGCACACCCGGCACATTGTCGACAGAGTCGCCTGCGAGCGCCTGCACATCGATCACCTTGGAGGGCGGTACGCCGAACTTTTCCATCACCTCGGCCGAACCGATGCGCTTGTTCTTCATGGTATCGAGAAGCTGCACCGTGCCGTCTTCGACCAGCTGCATCAAATCCTTGTCGGAGGAGACGACGGTGCATCTGGCTCCGGCCTCACGCGCCAGACGGGCATAGGTGGCAATGAGATCGTCGGCTTCGAATCCGGCCAGCTCGACACAGGAAACCCCGAAAGCCCGCGTCGCCTCGCGCACCAGCGGGAATTGCGGGATGAGGTCTTCGGGCGGCGGCGGCCGGTTGGCTTTGTAGGCGCTGTAGATATCGTTGCGGAAGGTGTGCTTGCCGGCATCGAAAATCACGGCGAGGTGGGTCGGCTTATCGCCGTCGCGCATATCCTCGATAAGCTTCCACAGCATGTTGCAATAGCCCGATACCGCCCCGGTGGGCAGATCATCGGCTTTGCGCGTCAAGGGCGGCAACGCATGATAGGCCCGGAAAAGATAGCCCGAGCCGTCGATCAGATAGAGGTGGTCCCCCGCATTCAGGGCACTCAATGCCCGCCCGCCCCATGACCGTCAGAGCCGGCCTTCAGGACATAGCGGCGGTCGCAATAGGGGCATTCGACGAAGCCTTCGTCGCCCATTTCCAGATAGACCTTGGGATGGCCCAACGCGCCGCCACCGCCGTCACAGGCAACGCGGGTCTCTTCCACTTCGATGACTTCAGGCGCTTCGACGGGCATGGAAAACGGTCCGATGGCAATACCGCGGGATCATAGTCAGGCGGGATGCGGAGGCAACCGCTTTGACGCCTGGAGCGGCAGGGATAAAATCCGGCCTATGGTCAAACTCAATCGCATCTATACCAAAACCGGGGACAAGGGACAGACCGGCCTCGGCGACGGCCGCCGGGTGGACAAGGACGCTCTCAGGGTCGAGGCCTTCGGCACCGTGGACGAAGCCAATGCCGCTTTGGGCGTCGCCCGGCTGTCGGCCACAGGCGATTGGGATGCCATGCTGTTTCGCATCCAGAACGATCTGTTCGATCTCGGGGCCGATCTTTGCGTTCCGGAAACGCCGGGCGAAGAGGGGCCGCATTTGCGCATCGTCGAGGCCCAGGTGGCGCGGCTGGAGCGCGAAATCGACGTCCTGAACGAGACGCTGGCGCCGCGGACCTCGTTCGTGCTGCCGGGGGGAACGCCCCTCGCCGCCCACTTGCATCTGGCGCGGACCATCGTGCGCCGGGCCGAACGGCTGATGGTGGCGCTGGCGAAGACCGAAACCGTCGGGGCGGCGGCGCTGCGCTATATCAACCGCCTTTCGGACCATCTGTTCGTGCTGAGCCGCGCCGCCAACAACGGCGAAGACGTGCTTTGGCTGCCCGGGAAAAACAGAGACGGTTAGAGCCGTCAGGCTTCGCTGTCCTGCTTGCGGCCGAAAACGAACGCGAAAATCACGCCGACAACACCGATGGACCAGGCCGGAATGGTGATGGCGGAATAGACCGCGCCCGCGAGCCAGCCCGGCAGGGTGGCGGTCCAGCCCTTGAAGGCGGCAAGCGAGCCGGGGTTGAAGAGGCCCCACAAGGTTTCGATGGAACGCACCGTGATCTGCTGACCTTGATGCTCAAGCGAGGTGATGGCGTCGGCACCCAAGAGCATGAGCGCAATCACCACCAGAAACAGACTGAACAAGCGCATGAACGCGTACATGAAAACCCCCGCCGCTTTCGTCTTACCCGGCGATTGTGACGCTAATTCAGGCCCGGACAAGATGGTAAGCAGGGCATTAACTATCTTTGCATCCCCGCCTCAGCCCTTGCGCGGATAGGGCGTGCCGTCTTTGCGGGTGTAGACCCCTTTGGGGCCGTCCCAGACAAGATCGGCATCGGGGTAGTAGCACATATCGCCATCGTCCGGGGTGCGCGTGCCGATTTCGAGCACCACCGCCGGGGCGTTCGATTTGTTGATCAGGTGATGGCC
>Ga0207854_1000080_pt1 | contig 12306 bp, 12 predicted proteins | sample LuqExpMetagenom7_FD_187765 | JGI IMG/M metagenome (GOLD analysis project Ga0207854, IMG submission 187765) | Tropical forest soil microbial communities from Luquillo Experimental Forest, Puerto Rico - Sample 7 (SPAdes) | ecosystem: Environmental > Terrestrial > Soil > Tropical forest ...
CGCCTGCACTGAGCGGCGCGAGCCGAGCTCCGCCCACAGCCGCGCAAGAGAGGCCCATACGACGAACTCCCGGTCGAAGAAGCCCTCGACCGGGAGTTGGCCCAACACACGTGCCCGGATGACCCGGACACCCCTCTGTCTGTCTGTCTGTGCGCGAGGCGGGATTTGAACCCGCACGCCCTTGCGGGCACTGGCACCTGAAGCCAGCGCGTCTGCCGTTCCGCCACTCGCGCGCGCCGGAGAACATTAGCACGGTCGCGGAGTCGTCCCGGAGGCGGACGACGAGGGGTGCCTGCACGGATACGATCGACCAGGGTCGCGCGCACCTGCGGTGCCGCACACCCGCGCTCCGGTCTCGTCGACCGGCCGCGCCCGGGGCGGGAAGGAGGTGGCGATGGGCTTCCTCGACAGGTTCGAGAACGGGGTCGAGAGGGCCGTCAACGGCGCCTTCGCCAAGTTCTCGCACGGTGCTGTCAAGCCGGTCGAGATCGCCAGTGCCCTGCGCCGCGAGCTCGACGACCGCGCCGCCGCGGTTGGCCGTGACCGCACCGTCGCACCGAACGACCTCGTCGTCGAGCTCTCGTCCGAGGACTACGACCAGGTGGAGGCCTGGGGCGCCGAGGCCCTTGCCGACGAGTTCGCGGCGAACGTCACGGAACACGCGGCCCACCAGCGGTACGCCTTCGTCGGGCCCGTCACCGTGAGCTTCGCCGAGAACCACGAGCTCGAGCAGGGTCGCTTCACCATCCACTCCTCGACCGTGCGCGGCGCCGTGGCCCCGGCGACGATGGCCGCGCCGAGCGCCCGCCACCCGATGCTCGACATCGACGGACAGCGCTACCTCCTCACGGGCCCGGTGACCGTCATCGGCCGCGGCTCGGAGGCGGACATCATCGTCGACGACCCCGGCGTCAGCCGGAAGCACCTCGAGATCCGCGTCACCGGCGACGCCGTGGTCGCCACCGACATGGGCTCGACGAACGGCCTCTTCGTCGAGGGTCACCAGGTCCCGGCCGCGACCCTCCTCGACGGCAACACGCTCACCATCGGCCGCACCCGGATCCTCTTCTGGACCGGTGGCGAGCCGGACAGCGACGGGTGATCGCGCGGCATGAGTGAGGTCACGATCACCCTGCTCCGGCTGGGGTACCTGGCGCTGCTGTGGGTGCTCGTCCTCTCCGCGATCTCCGTGCTGCGCCGCGACCTGTACGGCACCCGCATCTCCGACCGCCGCAAGGCCACCCGCCAGGCCAAGGCGCCCACGCCCACGCCCGCGTCGGCCCCGAGCCCCGCACCCGGCGCACCGAAGGCCGCGCCGAGGACCACCCGCAGCTCGTCGACCCCCACGCGACTGGTGGTGACCGAGGGCCCGCTGCGTGGCACGATCGTCCCGCTCGGCACCTCGAGCGTCCTCGTCGGGCGCGCCCCGAGCTGCACCCTGGTGCTGGACGACGACTACTCGTCCTCCCGGCACGCACGCCTCTTCCCGCAGGCCGACGGCTGGTACGTCGAGGACCTCGGGTCGACCAACGGCACCTTCGTCGGCGAGCACCGGATCGACGGTCCGACGCCCCTGCCCACCGGGACCCCGGTGCGCGTGGGGCGCAGCGTGCTCGAGCTGCAGAGGTAGCCCGTGAACGTCGGCCTCAAGTACGCGGTCCGGTCGGACGTCGGCCTGGTGCGCGCGAACAACCAGGACTCGGCCTACGCCGGCCCCCACCTCCTCATGGTCGCGGACGGCATGGGCGGGCACGCGGGCGGCGACGTCGCGTCCTCGCTCGCGATCGCGGCCTTCGCGCCGCTCGACGACGAGGCGCACGGGCCCGACGACGCGCTGGCCGAGCTGGAGCGGGCCACCGAGACCGCCCGGGACGCCATCGTCGAGCGCACCGAGGCCGAGCCCGACCTGGCCGGCATGGGCACCACCGTCACCGCGATCCTGCGCGCCGGCAACAAGCTGGCGATGGCGCACCTCGGCGACTCGCGCGGCTACCTCATGCGCGACGGCGAGCTGACCCAGGTGACGGTCGACCACACCTTCGTCCAGCACCTCGTCGACACCGGCCGCATCAAGCCCGAGGAGGCGGAGCACCACCCGCAGCGCTCGGTCGTCATGCGCGTGCTCGGCGACTTCGACGTCGACGTCACTCCGGACCTCTCGGTGCGCGAGGCGCGCCCCGGAGACCGGTGGCTCCTGTGCTCCGACGGCCTCTCGGGGTTCGTCTCCCACGACACTCTCGCCGAGACGCTGCGCGAGCAGAAGGACGTCGACGCATGCGCCGACCGGCTGGTCCAGCTCGCGCTGCGGGGCGGCGGCGGCGACAACGTCACGGTCATCGTCGCGGACGTTGTCGACCTCGACGAGGTGCCCGACGGCGAGGCGCCCAGCACGGCCGTAACCGTCGTCGGCGCGGCGGCGATCACGCGGCACCAGAAGTCGTCGGCCGCGGACGGCCCCGCCGCCCGCGCGGCCGCACACATGCGCAAGGCCGCGAACGACGGCTCCGAGGACGAGCCCACGCCCGACGAGCCGGAGGCCGTCACCGGCGCCCGGCCCCGGATGCTCTTCGTCATCTGGGGGGCCGTGCTCGCCGTCGTGCTGGTGCTCCTCGGCGGCGGCTACGGGTGGAGCCAGACCCAGTACTTCATCGGCGCGTCCAACGGGAAGGTCGCGGTGTTCCGCGGGCTGCCGACCTCGATCGGTCCGCTCGCGCTCTCCCGCGTGGTCGAGACCAGCAACGTGTCGCTCGGCGACCTGCCGGACTACCTGAGCCAGCGCGTCACCGCCGCCATCCACGCCGACTCGCTCGCCGAGGCCCGTACCCAGGTGGCACAGCTGGCCGACGAGACCGTCGTGGCGCCGTCCCCCGTGCCGACCTTCTCGGCCGCACCCCTTCCCACGTTCACGCTCGGCCCGGCCCCCACGGAGAGCGTCGGCCCCGGGAGCGGCGGCTGATGGCCACCGTCCAGCCCGTGCGGGTGCGGTCCGGTCGCGGCGTGGAGCTCGGCCTGCTCGTCCTCGCGCTGGCCGTCGGCTGGGCCGCGTACGTGCTCGTCGGGCTGGGCACCGCGAACCGGGTGCCCGCCAACGCCCTCTGGTACGGCGTCGGCATGGCGGCCATGGCGCTGGGCATGCACCTGGTTCTGCGGTGGCGCGCGCCCTACGCCGACCCGGTGATCCTCCCGGTGGCCGTGGCGTTCAACGGCATCGGCCTGGCGATGATCTACCGGATCGACGTCGCCGAGCACACCGACTTCGCGAGCAAGCAGCTCGAGTGGACCGCGCTCTCCCTGGTGCTCGCGGCCACGGTGATCGTCATGCTCCGCGACCACCGGACGCTGCGCCGCTACACCTACACCGCCGGGGTCATCGGCCTCGCGCTGCTCGTCTCGCCCCTGCTCCCCGGCATCGGCCGGGACGTCAACGGCGCCCGCATCTGGATCCGCATCGCCGGCGTCGGGCTGCAGCCCGCCGAGCTGGCGAAGATCGCGCTGGCCGTCTTCTTCGCCGGGTACCTCGTGACCAACCGCGACACCCTGACGCTGGCCGGGCCCCGCTTCCTGGGCATCCAGCTGCCGCGGCTGCGGGACCTCGGCCCGATCGTCGTCGTCTGGGGGGCGTCGATCGCGATCCTGGTGCTGCAGAAGGACCTCGGCACCTCGCTGCTGCTGTTCGGCATGTTCGTCGCGATGCTCTACCTCGCGACCGAGCGGGTGAGCTGGGTGCTCATCGGCGTCGTGCTGTTCGTGGCGGGCGCCTGGGCGGCCGCGATCGCGTTCCCGCACGTCGGGGCGCGGTTCACCATCTGGCTGCACGCCCTGGACCCGGCCGTCTACAACAAGGCCGGCGGCTCGTGGCAGCTGGTGCAGGGCCTCTTCGGCATGGCGAACGGCGGGCTCTTCGGCACCGGGTGGGGCCAGGGCCGGCCGGACATCGTGACGTTCGCGCAGTCCGACTTCATCGTCACGTCGCTCGGCGAGGAGCTGGGGCTGACGGGGCTCGTCGCGATCCTCGTGCTCTACGCCATCCTCACGGAGCGCGGCATGCGCACCGCGATCGGCGTGCGTGACGGGTTCGGCAAGCTGCTCGCCGGCGGCCTCGCGTTCGTCGTGGCGTTCCAGGTGTTCGTCGTGGTCGGCGGTGTCACGCGGATCATCCCGCTCACCGGCCTGACGACGCCGCTGCTCGCCTACGGCGGCTCGTCGCTCCTGGCCAACTGGATCATCGTCGCGCTGCTGCTCCGGGTGTCCGACGACGCCCGCAGGCCCGCCCCCGTGGTTGCACCCACCAGCGAGCCGACGCCGGTGGTCCCCGTCGCGGCGGGCTCCGACCAGCCGACCGAGCGCATCGCGGGGGCCTGGTCATGAACACCCCGCTCCGCCGCCTGGCGACCATGGTGCTGGTGATGTTCCTCGTCCTGGTGGGCGGGGCGACCTCGGTCCAGGTCTTCCAGGCCCAGCGCCTCAACAGCGACCCCCGCAACGCGCGCACGCTCTACCGGGAGTTCGGCACGGCGCGCGGGCCCATCGTGGCCGGCGGCGCAGCCATCGCCCAGAGCGTGCCGGTCGACGACCCCTTCCGGTACCAGCGCACCTACGCCAACGGGCCGGAGTACTCGGCGGTCACCGGCTTCTACTCGGTGGTCAACGGGCGCACGCAGCTCGAGGAAGCGGAGAACGACAACCTCACCGGCCGCAGCGACCAGCTGTTCTTCAGCCGGGTGCGCGACCTGCTGACCGGCCGCTCGCCGGAGGGCGCGGCGGTGGAGACGACGATCCTCCCCGCCGCCCAGGACGCCGCCTTCAAGGCGCTCGGGAACCAGCAGGGCGCCGTCGTGGCGATCGAGCCGTCCACCGGCAGGATCCTCGCGCTCGTCTCGACGCCCGGGTTCGACCCCAACGCGCTGGCCAGCCACAACACCAAGGCCGCCGGCGACGCGTGGGCCCAGCTGACGAAGGCTGCGGGAAACCCGCTCCGGTCCAACGCCACCCAGGAGCGCTTCGCGCCCGGCTCGACGTTCAAGCTGGTCACCTCCGCCGCCGCGCTGGCCAGCGGGAAGTACACGCCGGACACGCAGGTCCCCTCGCCGGACGTGCTGCCGCTCCCGGGCACCACGGCCACCATCCAGAACTTCGGCGGCGAGAGCTGCGGCGGCGCGACCGTGAGCCTCACCGTGGCGCTCCAGGTCTCGTGCAACACGGCGTTCGCCAACATCGGCATGGACCTGGGCGACCAGGCGCTCGCCGACCAGGCGAGCAAGTTCGGCTTCGGGGACGCGTCGCTGACGATCCCGATGCTGGTGACGCAGTCGGTGTTCCCCACCCCGCTCGACCAGCCGATGACGGCGCAGGCGGCGATCGGCCAGCGCGACGTCCAGGCCTCGCCGCTGCAGATGGCGATGGTCGCCGCGGGCATCGCCAACGGCGGGGTCGTCATGCGGCCGTACCTGGTCCAGACCGTCCGGGCGGCGGACCTCTCGATCGTCTCCGACACCAAGCCGCAGGTGTATTCCACGGCGATGACCACGGCCAACGCCTCCGCGCTCCGGGACATGATGATCAACGTCGTCGAGCACGGCACCGGCACGGCCGCGCGCATCCCGGGCGTCAGCGTCGCCGGCAAGACCGGCACGGCTCAGACCGCCGAGGGCAGCGCCCCCCACGCGTGGTTCACGGCGTTCGCGCCGGCGCAGGCGCCGCGGGTCGCGGTCGCGGTGCTCGTCGAGCACGGCGGCTCGCTCGGAAACGACGCCACCGGCGGCGCGGTGGCCGCGCCGATCGCCAAGGCGGTCATCGAGGCGGTGCTGGGCTCATGATCACGGCACCGGGTGCGGCCCTGGGCGACCGCTACCGCCTCGAGCGGCGGCTCGCGGTGGGCGGCATGGGCGAGGTCTGGCAGGCGTACGACGAGTCCCTGACCCGACCCGTCGCGGTCAAGGTGCTGCGCGACGAGTACGCGGGCGACTCCGGCTTCCTCAACCGGTTCCGCACCGAGGCCCGCAACTCCGCGGCGCTGTCGCACCCGAACATCGCCACGCTCCTCGACTATGGGGAGCAGGGCGGCTCGGCGTACCTCGTCATGGAGCTCGTCATCGGCGAGCCCCTGTCCGACCTGCTCGAACGCGAGCCCGTGCTGGCGGCGTCGCACCTCATCCCGATCCTCGCCCAGACCGCGCGCGGCCTGTCGTGCGCCCACGAGGCGGGGGTGGTGCACCGCGACGTCAAGCCGGGCAACATCCTCATCGCACGCGGTGGGCGCGTGAAGATCACCGACTTCGGCGTCTCCCGCGCCACCGGCCAGCCGACCATGACCGCCAGCGGCATGGTCATGGGCACGGCGCAGTACCTGTCGCCCGAGCAGGCGGTCGGCAAACCGGCGACGCCGCTCTCCGACCTCTACTCCCTCGGCGTCGTCGCTTACGAGGCGCTCGTCGGGCATCGCCCGTTCACCGGCCCTACCGCGGTGGACATCGCGGTCGCCCACGTCAACGACCCGGTGCCGCCGCTGCCGCCGGCAATCGACAAGCCCCTCGGCGCGGTTGTCATGCGCCTGCTCGACAAGGACCCGAAGAAGCGGCCGCAGTCCGCCGACGAGCTCGCCGAGCTGTTCGACCGGCTCCTGGCCCGCACGCCGCCGACCGGTGTGCCGGTCGTCGTGAGCGAGCCGGAGCGCGCGCCGGTGTCGCCGGCGCTGGGCACGCCCACGGTGGCGCCGCCCGCGCCTTCGTCGTCCGGGACCACCGCCGTCGCCCCGGCGCCGGCGACCCCGCCCGCGCTCACCCCGGTGCCGCGGGCGAAGCAGCCCGACGTCCCGCCGTCCTTCCCGCCGGCCCGCCCGGTCCGTCCGCCGATGCCGTCGCACCCGGCGGCACGCCACGGTGTGGCCCCGCCACCGGCCCCGACGCCGGAGAGCGTCGGCAGGCGCCTCGGGCGGTGGCGCTGGCCTGTGGTCCTCGCCGCGCTGCTCGTGCTGCTGCTGCTCGGAGCCCTGGTCGCCGACCAGCTCACCGGCGCGTGGTCGCCGGCACCCCTACAACCCCTTGTCGCAGGTCAGGACCTTCGAGTCCCGATCGTGACCCTGAGTCAGGACCGGTGGATGGAATGATCGGGCAGGATGACGGGCGGCGTACGCCCGACGAGCAACGAGGAGCACCGCACGTGGTGGACGAAGGATCGCGCATCCTCGCGGGCCGGTACGAGGTCGGCGACCTCATCGGTCGTGGCGGCATGGCCGAGGTGCACATCGGCTACGACCGCCGGCTGGGCCGCACCGTGGCCATCAAGATCCTGCGCTCGGACCTCGCCCGCGACCCCTCGTTCCAGAACCGGTTCCGGCGCGAGGCCCAGTCCGCCGCGGCGCTGAACCACCCGGCGATCGTCGCCGTGTACGACACGGGCGAGGACGTCATCACGGAGCCCACCGGCGTCGTCGCGCACGTGCCGTTCATCGTCATGGAGTACGTCGAGGGGCACACCGTCCGCGACATCCTCCGCGACGGCGCGGCGGTGCCGATCGACGAGGCCGTCGAGATCACCGCCGGCGTGCTGTCGGCCCTCGAGTACTCGCACCACGCGGGGATCGTCCACCGCGACATCAAGCCGGCCAACGTCATGCTCACCCCGACCGGCGCGGTCAAGGTGATGGACTTCGGCATCGCCCGCGCGGTCGCCGACTCCGCCGCCACCATGACCCAGACGCAGGCCGTCATCGGCACCGCCCAGTACCTGTCGCCGGAGCAGGCTCGCGGGGAGACGGTCGACTCCCGCTCCGACATCTACTCCACCGGCTGCCTGCTCTTCGAGCTGCTCACGGGTCGGCCGCCGTTCACGGGCGACTCGCCCGTCGCCGTCGCCTACCAGCACGTCCGCGAGATGCCGCCCGCCCCGAGCGCGGTCGCGTCCGACGTCCCCGAGCCGCTCGACCGCGTGGTGCTCAAGGCGCTCGCCAAGGACCGCGAGACCCGGTACCAGACGGCCGACGAGTTCCGGGCCGACCTCGAGGCGGTGCTGCACGGCGCCGCCGTGAGCGCCCCGGCCGCCGCCGCCTACGGTGCGGCCCTGGCGACCATCCCCATGAACGCCGCCGACGCCACCCAGGTGATGGCACCGGCGACCGCCGCCACCCAGGCGCTCCCGCCGGCGGTGGCCGGCTCGCCCTGGGGTGCCACCGGCATCGCCACCACGGACGACGGCTCCTACCGCGACGACCAGGACGGGGGCCGCCCCTGGGTGATCTGGCTGCTGCTCGCGGTCGCGGTCCTCGCGGTCGGTGCGATCGTCTGGTTGCTCCTCAACAACAAGGGCCCCGCCGGGCCGACGTCCGTCCAGGTACCCGACGTCACCAACATGACGTACTCCGACGCCAGCAATGCGCTGACTGCCAAGGGCTTCGTCCCTGTCCGCATGGAGACCTCCGACCCGACGATCGTCAAGGACCACGTCGTCAGGACCGACCCGGGCCAGGGCGTGAGCGCTCCGCAGGGCTCTGACGTGAAGGTCTACCTCTCCACCGGCCCCGCGACCGCGTCGGTGCCCGACGTCGTCGGCCGCCCGGTGGACCAAGCAGCGCAGCTCCTCCAGGCCGCGGGCTTCACCATCGATCCGGTCCAGATCCAGGACAACAACCCCAAGTACCCGCAGGGCCAGGTCACGGCGACCGACCCGGTCGCCGGCTCGCCCGCGTCGGCGGGCACCGCGATCAAGCTGTCGGTGTCCACCGGGTACGTCCAGCTCGGCGACCTCAAGGGCATGACCCAGGCGGACGCGCTCAAGACCCTCGACGACCTCGGCCTGGTCGGGAACCCGACGCCGCAGGAGACGCCCGACTTCCCCGCCGGCACGGTCATCTCGCAGGACAAGAGCGGACTGGTCAAGCAGGGCACGACGGTCAACATCGTCATCGCGCAGGCGCCGACCACCGGGCAGGTCCCCGACGTCTCGGGGCAGACGCTCGACCAGGCCAAGACGTCGCTCGCCGCCAAGGGTTTCACCAACGTCACGGCGAAGAACGAGCCGAGCACCACGGTGGACCCTGGGCTCGTGACTCGCACGGACCCGAGCGCCGGCGTCCAGGTGAAGCTGACCCAGCTCATCACGATCTACGTCGCCACCGCGCCCCAGCCGACCAGCCAGGGGCAGGGCCCGAGCCCGACCCCCAGCCATTAGCAACCGGTGGGGCTACGCCCGCACCAGCGGGTGCAGCCCCACCGAACGACCGACGGCCTCGTCGTCCCCGCACACCGCCAGCCAGTTCGCCAGCAGTCGGTGCCCACCCTCGGTGAGCACCGACTCCGGGTGGAACTGCACGCCGTGCAGCGGCAGCGTCCGGTGCTGCAGACCCATGATGATGCCGTTCGCGCGGGCGGTGACCTCGAGCTCGTCGGAGACCGTGCCGTCGACGACTGCCAGCGAGTGGTAGCGCGTGGCGGTGAACGGCGACGGCAGCCCCGCGAGCACGCCCTGCGCGGTGTGCACCACCTGGCTCGTCTTGCCGTGCATGAGCTCGGGCGCGTGCGTCACGACCCCGCCGAACACCTCCCCGAGCGCCTGGTGCCCCAGGCACACGCCGAGCATCGGCAGCCCGGCGTCGGCGCAGTCGCGGATCACCTGCATGCTCTCGCCGGCGGCGGACGGCGTGCCCGGCCCCGGCGAGACGAGCACGCCGTCGAACCCGGCGCGTTCGGCGACCGGCGGCACGGCGTCGTTGCGCACGACGACCGTGGACGCCCCGAGCTGGTTGAGGTAGCCGACGATCGTGTAGACGAACGAGTCGTAGTTGTCGACGACCAGGATCTTCGCCATCACTGGCCCACGGTCGTGTCGTTGAACGGCACGTGCGGCGCGATCGCCGGGTAGACCCACACGAAGCACACGGTGAACACCGCGGCCACCAGCAGCACGGCCAGCACCACACGCACCGCGAGGGGACCGGGCAGGTGCCGCCACAACCATCCGTACATCAGGACCCCCCGGAAGCTGCGGCTGTGAGCTCGGCCGGGACGGAGCCGTCGTCGGCCGACGCCCAGTAGTCGAGCACGCCGTGGACGACGTACCGCTGGCTGGCGGAGTACATCGGGTTGCAGGTCGTCATGGTGATCATGCGCTGCGTCGGCGTGGCGCCGGGCTGGTCCGGCACGGGCGCGATCACGGTGACGTTCGACGGCCTGACGATCTCCGTCGACGTGACCTTGTAGACGTACCAGGTGTGCTGCGTGCGGATGACGACCGCGTCGCCCACCTGGAGCTCGGCGATCCGGTTGAACGGCTTGCCGTACGTGGTGCGGTGACCGGCGACGGCGAAGTTGCCGACTTCACCCGGCATCGCGGTGCCCTGGTAGTGACCGACGCCGTGCTTGAGGATCTTCCCCCAGTCGGTACCCTCGAGGATCGGCACCGGCCCGTTGCCGGTCCATCGCGGGACCTCGATCGTCGCGAACGTCGTGCCGAACGCGGGCTCGGCCTCGACCGGCGGGGCACCGTGCTGCGGCACGGCGACCGGAGCGGCCGGCGCGCTCTGGCCCGGCGTGGCCGCCGCGCTCGGAACCGCCGGCTGCGCCCATGGCAGGGACTCGACGGTCTGCTGCTGCTCGCGGGAGGCGACGACGTCCGTCCACCACAGCTGCCAGACCAGGAACCCGAGGATCAGCACCCCGAGCGTGATCAACAGCTCGCCGACCACGCCGAGGGTGCCGTATCCCCACCGTGTCGCGGTCGTGGCGGGCCGGACACGCACGTGGGTCGCCTCGCTCACCCGCCGGATCCTGCCAGACCGGGCAGCACTTCGACACCGTCCGGGACCGTGGCGTGCTGCAGCTCGGTCGCGGCATATGCGGGCATCTGCAGGCTGCCGTTGGCGGTGACCGCCCAGCCGAGGCCCACCCGCTGCGCGTCGCGCTCGTACGCCCGGACGGCGGGGGACGCGTCCAGCGCCGCGCGCATCGTGGCGGCATCGCCGATCGCCCGCACCTCATACGGCGGGGAGTAGACGCGGCCCTGCAGGCGCAGCACGTTGCCGACGCAGCGCACGGCGCTCGTCGACACCACGCGCTGGTCCATGAGCTCCATCGCCTCGGCGCCACCGGCCCACAGCGCGTTCATCACTGCCTGCAGGTCCTGCTGGTGCACGACGAGCACGTCGGGGCTCACGTCCGGGGGCGCGTCCTGGCTCGGCGCGTCGTCGAGCCGCACGACGAGGCCTGGGCCGGTGACCGGCGCCGAACCGGACTCGACGGCAAACCCGGCCGAGACGGAGCCCACGGACTGACCGGCCTGCGCGTCCGCCTGGGCTGTCAGCCGGTCCACCTGCGCGCGCAAGTCGTTGACCTGGTTGGTCAGCTGCTCGACCTTCGACGACTCGGCCTGCGTCAGGTCGCTGAGGTTCTGCGGACGGCGCGTGGCGGGGTCGCCGGCGCCGCGCGCCGAGACGACGAACAGCACCGCGGCCAGCATGAGGACCACCGCGACCGACACCGGCGCACGGGAGATGAGCGGGCGGCGTCGCGCGTGCGGGTGTTCGGCGTCCACGACTCCCCCCGGGCTCCGCGTGATGGTTCGACTAGGCTATGTCAGCGCACGCCCGGTTCGTGACGATCCCCGAACCCGGGGCAGGCCGGCGGCGTGGTCCGACAGGAGCAACAGGACGTGCCCGAGTCGAAGTCCCGCAAGAAAGCCGGTTACGTCGCCCCGCCCGAGAAGGCGAAGGCGAAGAAGCCCAACCCGCCGTGGTTCGTCCCAGTGATGGTCGGCCTCATGGTCGCCGGGCTCGCCTGGATCGTCGTGACGTACCTCTCGCAGTCGAAGTTCCCGATCCCGGGCATCGGCGCCGCCAACCTCGCGATCGGCTTCGTCCTCATCATGGGCGGCTTCGGGATGACCACGCGCTGGCGGTGATCATCCCCAGGAGTGCACAACTCTGTGGATAAATCACACCGTTGTAAGTCACCCGAACGGGACGCCTGCCTGGGAGTACGTCGCCAGTGCTGACAGCGTGAGCCCGCCGATCACGACGAGCGTCGCGACGACCGAGACGACCTTCTGCCGCTCGCGCGGCGCATAGGCGAACGCCGCTCCGAGCAGCGCGCCCGTGACGAGACCGCCGAGGTGGGCCTGCCACGCGACGCCCGGGATGACGAAGCTCAGCACGCCGTTGACGACGATGACGCCGATGATGCCGCCGGCCGATCGACCGAGCCGCCGCAGCACGACGAGGACGGCGCCGAACAGCCCGAACACGGCGCCCGACGCGCCCACGATGAACGTGTTCCAGCCACCGGTCACCGGGGCGAGCACCACGGCGCCCACCGACCC